>ERZ1029858.37-NODE-37-length-121276-cov-18.574760_pt1 | contig 121276 bp, 132 predicted proteins | sample MGYA00519237_ERZ1029858 | MGnify/ENA primary metagenome ERZ1029858 (study PRJEB33666, sample SAMEA4610919) | skin metagenome | biome: Human-associated habitat; feature: Malodor aspect; material: skin | place: Philippines | collected 2015-08 ...
CTCTCCCCGGGGGGTGCGCCCCCCCCCCCCCCCCGGGAAAATTGGTGCAAAGTGTGGTCAGAGGGTAAAGTTCCTTTCGGCAGCAGCATGATTGATGCATCACGATAAGCTTATCTTGCGCCGATCACTGAGGGCAGGACATTAAGCGTCAGAGTCGAGACCCCTTCTGGGTGGGAAGGTACGCGAGAGCTCGGTCAATCTCTTGTTCGGCCTCGGCAATCGAAAGCATGCCGTTTACGGACTTCAAAAGGCCTTGTCCCCGATAATAATCGAGAAGCGGAGCTGTCTGTCTATGGTAGGTATCGATCCGCGACCGCAGCACCTCGGCATTGTCATCGACCCGACGCAACTCTCCTCGGCTCCCAGTGTTTTCGTTCCGCGCGGCAATCCGATCAATCAGTAACCGGTCATCCGCCTTCAGCTCAATCACCGCGTCGAGATCGGGGCCTCGTTCCTTGAGCCAACGGCCGAGCGCCTCAGCCTGCGGTATCGTCCGCGGGAAACCATCAAGAATGAATCCTTTCGCGGCATCGGGACCGTCAAGTTGCTTCAAGACGATAGGTTTCACGACGTCGTCCGATACAAGATCGCCGCGCGCCATGGCATCCTTAATTAGCGGTCCGACCGACTTGTCCGATGCGACCGCTGCCCGCAGTAGATCGCCGACCGAGAGGTGTACGGTACCGTACTTTTCAGCCACGCGCCGCGCCTGTGTGCTTTTGCCCGCGCCCGGCGGCCCCAAGATGACAAGCCGCATCGGCTGACCTCCTTTGCATCTTGCCGCGGATACTGATGCCCGCGCAGACCTCGTCATAGAGGCAATCGGCGATGGCGCAATCCTAGGACGCTACGACCGCGAAGATATCGAGGGCCCCGCACAAAAAGACGGCGCCATGGCTGAAATGGTTCGGGATGCGACTGTCCGTGCGGCATTTCACATGGATAACCACATCGATAATCGTTGGAATCAGCGTTCAATCGACAAAGTGCTTCCATTTCTCACTCAAATGCAGACACGTTTGCGGCAAGCGCCAGATAATTTCTTTTCGTTGCCAATGAGCCGTCATGACATGGCAGACCACCTTGGGCGTTCCATCGAAACAGTCAGTCGCGCACTGACGGAATTGAAAGAGCGCGGCATCATTGAATTTGACGGGACTCGCCAAGTGAAACTCACTCAGCCGATCGATCGTGGCCCTCGGAGGCCCTAGTGCCCGCAGCGCCCCGCAGGCTTCGCTTGTTCTTTCATGAGCGTGCCAATCATAGGCGAACCGCCTCAGTCCTGAATGCTTGGTCTGCGGTCTTTTGAACTGAAGCAAGAACTAAATACGCCACGATTGCCAAGGCGACCGCAGCGGCGACCGCGCATAGAAATGCGCGCATTCGAGTTCTCCGTCGAATAAAGGCCAGTCATCTCGTCAGGCACACGTGGAGGAGGGCGGCAGTGCGACCAGCCGCGCGTACTCCTGGGCCGTCAACCTACGGGCTGACAACGATGCGGTTGTCAACCTTGGTAACACCAGGCGCAGCCCACGCTTGCCTCCCCGCTTCCTCTCGCTCCGCCCACGACCGAACGGTGCCTTTGAGGATCACCTCGCCACCCTTGGCTTCCACGGTGATCCGGTTCGCGTCGATCTCGGCAGAGCGCGTGAACGCGTCTTCGATCTTACGTTTGATTTCCGACGGCTCCACGCGCGGCTTGATGACGATCGAATTGATCACGCCACGGACACCCTTGAGCCGGCGCACGGCCGATTCCGCGATACTTTTCTGATAGTACCACTCGACATTTCCTTCGAGAGTAATCCAGCCGTTCTTGACGACCACGCGGGTATTTTCGGACGAAAGCGGTAGCTGGCTCTTGAGCGCGGAAACGGCATCACGAGCGATATCCGGGTCGGGACGTTCGTCGACGTTCGGGAGGCGCACCTCCAGATCGTTGGCGATGCCGCGGACGCCAGACACGCGCTTGGCTGCCATTTCTGCTTCGTACTTGTCGCTCCAGCTTTTGACGAATCCAGCCAGCGTTACGACCCCCTGTTTGACCGAGACCGCGATATCGGTCGCGTCAAGGTCCGGGTTCCATTGCAGCTCGTCCTTCACGTCACGTTCAATTTCATTGTCCGTACGCATTGTCATCTCCAAAGCTTCAGCTCGGTTGCTGATCCCTATCTCGATTTCCGAAAAGCGGGGCTTTCGCAGATCAGAATTGTTCAGGTCGCGGCTTGTTGCGCATTGACCGCCGTCAATTTCCTAGCTGGATGCATCTTCTATGGTGACTTCAATAATTGGAACCGGTGAGTCCCCATTTTGGACATCCGCGGCAAGACGATTGTCATCACCGGAGCTGGTCAAGGCATCGACCGAGAATTGGCAAAGACCCTGGCTCAGTGCAAAGCAAACCTTGCGATCATCAATCGCGACGCTTCCATGCTCGAGGAGACACTGCGGCAATGTGCTGGCTTGGCTGGCTTGGACGGCATGAACAAATTCTTCACGCTCGACGTTACCGACGAGCCGGCGGTTGAAAATGCGTTCCGCAAAATCCGTCTTGAATTTGGCTCCATCGACGGATTGATCAACAACGCCGGCGTGGTGAGCGATGCGCTTCTGGTCAAGGCCGTCGACCACAAGGTGCAGCGGAAAATGTCGCTTTCAGAGTTCAAGAAGGTGATCGCCGTCGATCTGATTGGCGTGTTCCTGTGCGGGCGCGAAGCAGCCCTTCATATGATCGAGGGGCAACGCGGCGGGCTGATCATTAACGTTTCAAGCATCTCTCGCTACGGCAATGTCGGACAAACAAAATACTCAGCCGCCAAGGCGGGCGTGGCAGCTATGACCGTGACGTGGGCCAAGGAGCTTGCACGCTATAACATTCGCGTCGCTGGTATCGCGCCGGGTTTTGTCGATACAACAATGGTGGCCGAGATCCCATCAAGAATTCGAGAAAAAATTGTTTCGGGAATACCGATGCGACGGCTGGCGACTCCTGCGGAAATAAGTCATGCAGCGGCGTTTATCTTGCAAAATGACTACTACAACGGCCGCGTCCTTGAGGTCGATGGCGGGCTACGCTTATGATCCGGTTGAGGTGGTGCAATGACCTTATTGACAACTGTCAAGGCGAACCCTTGCACCATTTCAGAATGTTCTGCTGAACAGCCACGGAGAAGCCTCAATGCCGACGCAAGCTGAAATAGAGGCCGCAGCCCGCGTGCTCTGTCGGACGGTCTATTTTCAGATTCCCGCAACCGAAAGAAATTGTAGCGCCGATCAATGGCCGGACGAGGACGTTGTCGATCACAAGCAGCCTCACCGTACTACACCCTATAAGCGTTGGGAGACGTTTGTTCACGAGGCGCGGCTTGCGCTTGAAGCTGCAGAAAGCGTGAAAGGGACATAATTCAATGTCCTCCTGAAGCCAGTCGCTTCCGATGAAGATGCGCGAGGGATAGCACTGACATACCGAGCCGTTCGTAGCAACAACCAGTCTGAAAGAATGAGTCAGCAATAGGCTCTTTCGCAGATAGTGACCGGAAGTGTTTGTCCTTTGAGAGACGCCCGATGACGAAGCTAAAAATCCCGCATGGCGCCTTTGTCTTCGTTGGCGACGGCCGTAAAGCTCTATTTTTGCGGAATGACGGCGACGAACAATATCTGGACTTGAAGACTGAGCGCGTATTTGTCGACGACAATCCCCCAGCACATGAGCAGGGCAGAGATCGACCTGGGCGCGTTTTCAAGCGTGCTCGAACGAATTTGCGCAGCGCTGTGGCACAGACCGACTGGCACGAACTAGAGGAGCATCGCTTTGCCAAACGAGTAGCGACGGCCATGGAAGACCTGGCACGCGACCGTAACGCAAGAGCGCTGGTGGTTGTTGCGCCAGCACGAACGTTGGCAGACGTGCGCGAGGCGCTCCATCCTGACATTAAAAAACGCATCATCGCCGAAATCGGAAAGGATCTGACCAAATATCCCATCTATGAGATCGAGAAACACTTGCACCATTTTGTTGACTGAAGTCCAATGCTTGGGTCTGCGTCTTGCGGTATTTCATAAAGTGGCCTTCTGAGGCCTATGAGCTAACGTGACCGTGCGTGTGTGTCGATTGGCTGATGCCGTCCGGGTAGCCAACGGCATCAAAGGATTGGAGTTGACCGCATTAGAGCCGACACGCGCAGGCTGTGACATGACCCTGATATACTCCCGTGCGGACGGTGCCCGAGCCGGCTGTGCGGTTGGACGTCGTTGTGTCGGCTGGCAAACTCTGAACGCAGCCGAAGCGACAAGCCGGTCCTGCAGGGTCTGATTGGCGCGCTCGACGCGCCCCTTGACCTGTGGCGTATTGGCGCAAATGATGTCGATGTTGAGCTCATAGAGCGCGCGGCCAAACTGCGCCAGGCCGCTGGTGGGGGTCCTGCTCAGAACCGTGGGTCGTTCGGAAGATGCCGTGCTTGTCGCTATAGAAAGCCAACGGCTTGCCCCATTCCCGCAGATACGCCCTGGCCGGATGGAAGTAGTCGAACGTGTTCTCGGAGCCGGCAAAGCGCAAATGAAGCAGCTTGCCGGTCGCATCGTCGATGAAGACGATGCAGGGCGCATTTGGCGCCACGGTTCTCGAACCACCAATGGTGCGAGCCGTCGATCTGCACCATCTCACCCAAGCAGTCGCGCTGCCCGCGCGGCTGATGCAGCCGCCGCTTCCGCTCACGGCGTGACGTCCAGATTCCAGCTTCCGTCATCCATTTGCGCAGCGTCTCCTTACTGACTACTGACCGCGAGCTGACGAGCTGATGCCGTTCGATCAGTTTCTCGCGGGCAAGCGTCGGTCCGAAGTCGACGTAGTGTTCGCGGATTAGCTCCAGCGCAAAGTCGCGAACGCCATCGACGATGCGGTTGTTGGAATGTCGGCCGCGCGCCTTGTGCCGGAGAGCCGCAGCGCCATCCGGCTGGAACGTCTTCAAGAGTCGCTGGACCTGACGAACTAAAACGTCGAGCAGGCGTGCCGCCGCAAGCTTGTCATTCGCCGCTCGACACTCTTCGACAAAACCTCGATACGTCGCAGCTCGCGTTCGCTCATCAAAACCACAATCTGCAATCTCCCGCGCTCTCAAACGCGGACAGATTGGCAACGCAGGAGCGACATTCCTACTTTGCCAGATCCGGACATTTTAACTGAGCTGCTACAAAGCTGAGTCGCAGAATCTAGCTTAGGGAACATAAGCTGCTGAATATAGAAAATAATATTGTCAAATGATAGCACTGTTTCAGATTATTGGACTAGGCCACACGTGGCTATTTGGCTTCGACATCTTGCAGGTGCTGGTCTCAACGTTGAGTTCTAGCGGTGTCGGCAATCGTCGGATCACAGCGGGTGCAAAAGCGCGACGTTATGTTTCTTCGTCCTCTCCGAACGACTCGTGCAAAGACGTAAGCGTCTCTATCACTTTGTGAACCTTGGCATTCGGCGCGGCGCGCAACACGCTCATCATTGCCGCGAAGCTTTCATGCTGTCCTGCAGTGGCGGAGGACAGAATATCGCGCACGTCGCAGTTCTCTCCCGGAGGGGCAGCAGGCACCGCGCCCAGCGATAACGTCTTGCGCGGTTGTGTTTGTGGAGGAGCCGATCGCGAGACCAGTGTTAGAGGCGCAGGCTCCGGTGGCGGAGACGCAGACGCCTTCGCTTTGGTCGTCGCGACCTTTGCCCGCCGAGGGGAAGGCGCCCTGCGCGCCGGCGCGCTCCCCGCTGCCGGGGTGATGATGGGCGGCGGGGCTTCGGGCGCTGCCTGCGGCGCCTCCGGCGCCGGATTGATGGCTCCCCGCAGTGCCTCATCCTGCCAGGCCCGCAACTTTGGCAGAGGCGGTGGTGCCGCCTTGGCGCGCTCGTAAAAGGAACGGTAGGGTTTGTCGAGGTAGTGACGGATCTTCGTAAGTTCGAACGATGGCGAGTTCTTCACCATCAGGATCGACAGCCGCGACGACATTTCCCTGAGTTCGAGCGGGCTGCGCAGCGGGCGCGGCGTGTAATGGGGCGCCCAGACGCGCGGCGCGAAGATGCCTTGGTCCGGACGCTGAATGGGGGTTTTGTAGACTTGCGTCGTCTCGCCCAGCATCTCGGACACGAATTCCGATGTCTCGAGATCGTTGATCTGGATGAACAGCTTGATCTGTGAGCCCGAGACCGTCGTGATGCGGGTATGGCGACCATAGAGCTCGTCGAGCTGGGCGATGTCCTGCATGACGATCGCCATCCGGAACCCGTAACCGGCGCTGATCGTGATTTTCGAGATCAGCGAGTCCATCCGGCCGACGTGGAAGAATTCATCCAGCATTAACAGGACCTGGTGCGGTTCGTCCGGCCCCGGGATTTTCTCCATCAAGAGGTCATGGATCTGCTGAAACAGGATGCGAATGAGCGGCCGGAAGATCGAGAGCTCCGCGATGGTGCAGCCGATGAAGATTGTCATCGGCTGCCGGCGCAGCTCGCGAATGTCGAAGTCGGATGTCTCTGTCGCGGCCGAGATCAGTCCGTTGTTCCACAGGCTCATCGCCATATTGACGTTGAAGACGGCGCTGTTTCGGGTCTCCGGCTCGAGCGCGATGTACTGGTTGAAGCTGTCGATCACCCAGGTCGGCAGATGATCGCGCTCTGTCTTGACGATCGCGCGCAGCACCGTGGAGATATCTTTGCCCGTCGTGGTCATTCGCGCCACTGTGCGCATGTGTTGCGCCGTGGTGGTCAGGGGCGACGCCAGCACATAACCGATCAGGGCTGAGAGCAGCAGCCGCCCGGCGCCGGCCCAGGTGTCGTCGGCCTTCTCCGGAATGACGAAGGATGCGACGACCAAGCAGTCGGTCGCCATCCGCTCGTCGCGGCGCACGAAATCAAGCGGATTGTATCGATGGGTATCGCTCGACCCCGGTGAAAACATGAACACCTTGTTGCCCATCGTCGTGCGATGGTTCGCCAACGCATCGAAGTTCTCCCGCTTTGGATCGAAGAACACCGCCGAACCTTGCCAGAGATAACCGTTCGGCAGGACGAAGCCGGTCCCCTTGCCGGATCGCGACGGGCCGACCACGAGGATGTGGGCCGGTTCGTCGGAGCGAATCGTAGAGCCGTTCAGCGTGCCCAGAATGATCCCCTGCTTGGCGATCAGTCCTTGCTTGGCCGCTCCCATGATCGTGCCGAACCGGGCCGCCCCATAGGGCATCTGGCGGCGATTGACGAAGCCGAAGATCAATCCGCCGATACCCAACGCTAGGACGGTGGCCACGCCGTAGCCGGCGCGGATCAGGGCTTCGACGCGTGTCGGCGGATAGATCAACCGTTCGTAGAAGTGACGCCAGGCGATCAGGAAAAACTCCGCCGAGCGGTCCGCGTTCTGCTGCCGAAACAGGGCCCACCGGCTGGCGCCCTCACCCGGAAAGCGTCCAGGCGCCCAACGCAGCGCCACGGCAATTTCGTAGGCCAGGCTCCAAAGCAGACAGAACGCCAGCAGCAGAAGGATGGCAATTGCGACTCTATAGGCGACGACGCGGGCCATGCCGTCCCCTTCCTGCCCCAAGCTCCGCTGCTTCGCGCTCCTGCCGCCATTCGGCCATGCGCGAGAAATGGACCGCCGAGGTCCCCCGCCAGCCCCCGATCTTGGTCTGCTGGATTACGATCGGCAGCACCGAGCGAATGTAGGCGACGATCTCCTCGCGCTTCAGCCCGAGGCCGGCCTGCATCACCATCAGCGCCAGTTGCTCGAACGCCCCGGACGGACTGTCGGCATGGACGGTCGTGATGCTTCCGGGATGCCCGGTATTGATCGCTCGGAGGAAAGAGTAGGCCTCTGCGCCGCGAATCTCACCGAGGAAGATGCGGTCTGGCCGCAGCCGCAGCGAGGCCTGCAAGAGCATTTCGACGGTCACGCGCGCCTCGCCCTGGTCCCCCTTCGACGCCACAAGCGGCAGGTAATTCTTCTGGATCGGATTGACCTCGCGCGTGTCCTCGATCGTGAGGATGCGCTCGTCCTCCGGCACCTCCTTGAGAATCGCGTTCAGGAACGTCGTTTTGCCCGAGCTCGTTCCGCCCGACAGCAGGATCGAATAGCGGCTGATCACGGCCAGGCGGATAAAGTCCTCGATGCGGCCCGCCTCGAGATGCTCGCAAAGCTGACGGTCGGTCGCGGTCAAAGCCCCCTCCCCGGCCGTCTCGACCTTCTTGAACGACCCGAGGCGGCGGTAGTCGTCGAGGCGCATCTCCTTGATGACCTGCTTGCGGATGGCAAAGGCTCCGCCGGCAGTTGTCGCTGGCGGCATCACACCCTGGAATCGCTCGCCCGACGGCAGCGCGGCCGAAAGCAGCGGATGCTCCTCGTTCACGCTCTGGCCGGAGTGGCCGGCGACGCGCTCGGCAAGATGGCGGATTGCATGCTCGGTCAGGCTCGGCACCTCATGGCGTTCCATCGCGGATTGACCGAAGCGTTCGATCCAGACCTCGCCCGGTCCGTTCGCGCAGATCTCGACGGTCTGATCGTCCGCGAGCCACTCGCGAATCGGATCGAGCGCCCGATCAATGAAGACGGTCAGGTTTCGTGACAGCGCGCTCACGCTTCAACTCCGTCAGAGCTTCCTTGACCGGATCTGGATAAAAGGAAGAGAAGTCCAAGTCGCGCCGAACGAAGACGATGATCCGGCTGCCCTGGTCGAGATAGATCGTCGGCGGGATGTTGATGGAATTGCGAAGCGCTTCCTGCGCGATATTGGTCAAGGTCTGTGAAACGTTCTGAGCCGCGATCTGGCGCGCCTGCAGGCTGAGCTGATTCTGGTTCACACCTGTCTGGGTCTGCGTGACGATGCCGGTGACCGGATCCGTCGTCGTGATGACGGTTCCGTTGCCATAGCCGTTGGTATTCTGGCCATAGGCGCTGAGGAATTGCGCGGCGCCGCCAACGATCGACAACATGATCGCAGCGCCGAACCGTTCAACGTAGTGATTGTCGACGAAGCCGGCATTCCCGGCCCGGCCGAGATCGTCGGCGCCGTTCGAGCCGAGTTGCACGGAGACGCCATCCGACCGCAACAGCCTCGTCCAGACGACGAAGACCCGCGTCTGTCCTTGCGCGATTCCCGATTTATATTCGCCGATGAGACGGCTGCCCGCCGGAATCAGCACGCGTCGTCCGTCGAACGACCAGACATTCTCGGTGACGGTCGCGCGCACCATTCCAGGCAAGTCGCTCTGAACGGCAGTCTCGAGTACGCCCCGGATAAATGTTCCCTGTGCGACCAGCGCGTCGATCCGGTTATTTTTCGTGGCGCGCGAGACGTCGACGCCTGCGGCCGAGACGGATGCCAGGAAACGCCGGTTGGGATCATCGTCAGGCGCGCCAGCGGCTTGATTAGTATCGTTAGGATTCGCGGCGGCCGCAGTGGCACTCGCGTTGTCGGCGATCACTTGCGGAGCACGCAGACGCTCCCATTTTCGGCGCTCCTCCTCCTGTCGCAGACGCTCGAGTTCTGCAAGCCGCCGCGCCTCGTCGTCGTTCGGTGGCACCATGGTGAGCGGTGGCGCGGGCGCCGCCGGCGGCTGCAAGGTCACGGGGGGAGCTGGCGGCGGCGGCGCTGGCTCAGGCGGGGCCTGCGGGATCACGATCGTGCCCTGATTGGTCTGCGGACGCGGGGTCGACAGCGACGGCGCGGGAAATTGGGTGGTTGTGAACTCCTCCTTGTCGGGCGTCGTCATGGTCGGAGTGCGCCGCTGCGTCGAACTGTAGATCATCCAGGTGGCTACCATCACCGCGCCGAGCGGCACGCCGAATTTCAAAAAACGACCGAGTGCCGTGCGCCCGCGTGCGACGGAGGTCGCCGCGGCGGCTTCCATTTCGAACGAGCGATAGTCCTCCGGTGTCGGCATGCGCTTCAGCCCCCAGCGAGTGACGCCGCACCGACACGCTGCGGCGCATACGGCTCAAGCCCGTTGGGCTCATGCACATTGGTCAGGCGGCGGTTGAAGATACACGTCGACTCCTGGCCGTTGCGCAGCGTCCACTGCGGCGAGACCTTATCGACGACGACATAGGGACCTTCGGTCCGATAGTTGACGAGGCTCTCGTTGCGATCGGCGTCGACGATATAGACCGCCGGCACCTCGCCTTCGAAGCGAAACCAGGTCTTCACGCCATCGTCGAAGACGGTAACCGGCTTGTTGGCGGATGAGCCCTTGTAACCATAGTCGCTGTTGGCATTCGCGATGTTGAGGTCTTTCAGATTCGGGTTGGCGGCGCGCTCCTTTGCTGCCGCAAGGAGCCCGGCGCTCGCTTCGTTCTCGGGAAAGCGAAAGCGAACTTCGTAGATCTGCGATGATGGCGGGCGCGTATTCGACCGGAGAATGAAACTGTAGATACGTCTGTCCGTGACGACATTGAGGTTCGACTGCGCGTTCTTTTCGACCGGCTTGACGAAGATGATATTGCCCTTGCGGTTGGGCTCGACCTTCCAGGCGACCGAATCGCCGAGCGCCAGCGTCTCGATCTTCTCATCCGGCTGCAGCTCGATCATCGTCGAGGTGCCGTAGGTGGCGTCGACGGCGGTGACGTTGTCTTTGTTATAGATGACATCGCGAACACGAGGATCGAGATGACCAGGCCGCGGCGTGGCCTCCGCGAAGGCCGATCCGGCGGGAAGCACCAGAAGCAGACTCAACGCAACGCAGCGTCCGATCATGGCTTCGCCTCCGCCGTTCCAGGCGAAGGCGCCGTTTCCTGATCGCGGCGATATTCCAGCGCCTGGAAGCCGAGCGGATTTTCGAACCTCCATTCGTTGCGCATCGGTGCGCCGGTGTAGCGGAAGCGCACAAGCGAAACCCAATGGCGGGTGATCGTGTTGGTGGCCGACTTCTCGTCCGTCGAGAACCGGACGAGCGCGGTACGATTGTTCGGGAACGTAACTGACTTGATGTTCACGGCGACCTCGGTGTTGGTGCCGTAAATCTTGACCGGGTTATTGGGATTGGCAGGAGAGTAGATTTCGGTCAGCTCGCGCGCAGCGTCACCTGATGCGAGCAGTTGCGCCAGGTCGAAATTGTCCTTGAGCGCCTTCGGATCGTAAGTCTCACGCGCCTTGATGTAGCGCACGACGTTGAACATCGTGACGGCCTCGTCCTGGGTCAGCGCGCCTTCGGCCATTGGCCGCTTGACCTCGACGAAGCCCGTCGCCTTGTCCACAACGACCATGTAGGGCTCGTAGGTCTTGAGCGGCACCAGCAGGGCAAGAACGCCCAGTGCGACGATCGCGACGACGCTCATGACGCTCGCAACGATCCAGGCGAGGGCTCGCGAATTGCGGTTCCGGCGCGCGATGTCGTGTTCCCATGTCGCGCCGTCCGCGTAGTACCGCGGATCGACCCGCGCCGGCTCCGAGGCTGCCGTCTCCGTCACGGGCGACCTCCGCTGCTAGGCGCCGGCGGCACTCCCGGATTGCGGAGCTGGTCAGCCAAGCGGCGAAATTCCGCGGATTGCGCCCAGGAGGCGGCCCGCAGTCCGACTCGCGCCCGCTGGCGGGAGGCGAGCTCCTCGCGGCGCGACATCGATGCGGGGTTCAACGGGTTGCGGAAGGCGAGCCGCGCACGATTGGCCGCGGCCCCGAGGCGGAAGCCCGTGGCGGTCGCGATGACGGATCCGATCCGCGGCGCGAAAATCGGAACTCCGCCGGCGATCGCGGCCGCGACATTGTTGATCTGGCTGAGCAGCAGGACGCCGATGATCGCCATCAGCACGACGGGACCGATGGTGGCCCAGGTCGCCGATTTCGAATTGGCGACGCCGTTCAATGTGTCGATTGATTGCTGGATCAGCGAGACATAGAAGGCGAGAAAAGCATAAACCAGCACTTGGACGACGAAATACTGAACCAGCGCGCTCATCCAGCCGCCAAAAAAACGCGTCGTCGCGCCAAACAGCAACAGGATGATGAAGACCGGCGCCAGCGCGAGCAAGAGCCACATGAACATCTTCGACAAGATGATCAGGAAGATCGCGAAGCCGATCAACAACGCCATCACCACATAGAAGACCGCGGCGAAGATGTAGGGCCCCCAATTGGTGATTCCGGCATTCTGCAGGAACGCTTCCGTAGCGCTGTTCGTGGTGTTCCACATGTTCTGCAGGGCCGACTGCACGCCGTTCACTGAATTGAGATTGGCGGCCGTGCCGGTGTTGTTGGCCGTGGTCACGACATTGAGCAAGGCATTGCCGATCGCCGAGGGACCGCTGTTCAGGGCGTTGTAGGCGAAGGTCTGGAAATCGCCCCAACTCGTCGCCATTGCGTAGATGAGGAACGCCCGGAACAGACGGAAGGCATGGTCGGCCGGACCGCCCGTCGCGGTCCCCTGCCAGATGCCGACGCCCCAAAAGATGACATAGAGCGTCAAGAGCAGGCCGGCGACGCCGGTCCCGCCGCCTGAGGTCGCCGCGCTGGCCAGGGCCTGATAGGCGCTCGAAACATAGTTCTGACCAAGCTGATCGACGGTTTGCAACAATGTCGTAATGTTGAATGTGTTCCCCATCGCCGCCTCTCAGATCGGCCGCATCGGGCCGCAGCGATCGAGCGCCTCGAGGGCGGGCAGCACGGCAGGTTGGGGCATCTCGCTATAGGCCAGCGGCGTTCCGCCTTCGTCGGGAGAACAGGGCGCCTTGAGCGGCCGGTAAGCGCAACCGGCGAGCGCACCCGCGACCAGGACAATGAACACCACACGCCAGCTCAGTCTCATTTCGTCGGCGCCTTTGGCTGCGTGAAGGTCATGGCGCGCGAGGCCGACGCGGCCGCATCATCATCGGACGCGCTCTGACCGCCGGGGTTGCTCGCGACCGGAGAAGGAGGCCGGGAGAGCAGGAATCGCCCGGCTAAAAGGCCGATCGCCAGGGCGACGACGGCTATGACGATCGCTGCTCGTTTCGACACGGTCGCTCCCCGATGTCTCTCACTGGGTGAATTTCATGGCGCGCGCGGCCGCCGACTGCGCCGCGATCCGGTCGAGATTGGCCTGGTTCGCGGCGGTCGCGGCATTGTTCACAACGCCGTTCAGCTCGTTGATCGTCTGGCCCGTCTGGATCTGGACCTGCGTGTTCTGATCGACGCTGCCCTTGAGGTCCTGGGCGGTGCCGATCTGCTGCCCGCCCTGCGTGAAGGCCTGAGATCGCGTCTGCATCGCGGTTTGCGTCGAATTGATCAAACCGGAGAGCGTCGCGGCGACATTGACCGAGTTCTTGTAAGCCGTGTCCACAGGATTGGTCTGTCCGTTCGCTAGCCCCGTGATCGTCTGCACGAGCTGCAAGCCGTTGATCAGCGTCGAGACGATGTTCTGCGACCCAGCGCCCATACCCGCGAAGGAGAGCGCGCCACCCGAAATCACCGAGCCGAGCGATGGCGCTTGCGCCATCGAAAAACCGCCTCCCAGCGCCATCTGAGCGAGAGAGCCTTGCGCTTGCGACGACCGATCGCCGGTGACGGCCTGCAGCGTCTTTTGCGTGAATTGCAGAATCTGCTGATCCGCTGTGAGGATCTGCTGCGTGCTGGTCGCGATCTGTTGCGCCTTGGTGAGATTGGCGCTGTCGATCACCGGGACCTGCGCATTGGCTTGCGGGGCGACGGCGAGCCCGATGACGAAGACCGCAATTGCGAGATGAATGCGCATCAAAGCCTCCCTAGTGGCTGTTGCTGGAGATCAGCGCCGCTGCATTGGCCGCGTTCTGGATCTGCGCCAGATAGAACAGAACATTCCCGTCAGTATCGACGTAGCGCGCGCTGACGCAGGCGGGATCAGGCGGCGAGCCGGGCGGCGTGGTCGAGCAGGTCGACGGCGTGCGGCACGGATCCGATGGAGTTCCCGAGCCGATCAGTCCGGCCGGGCACGCCGGTCCCGAAATCGGCTGGCTATTGGTGTTTGACGTCGCACGCATGCCGAGCGCCGCGCGGCTCATGTCGCTTGTCATGGCGAGGTTGAGTGCGTTGATCGCGGTCACCCAGAGATTCGCCGACCCGATCGCGCCGTTCCAGGCGAGATTGTTCTGCAGCCGCGCCGCGCTGTTCATGTCGATCGACGCCATGACGGTCTGGGCGGTGCCCACCTGCTGGCTCGCGGACTGGAAGGCGGATTTCGCTGCGGTCATGGTCGAACCGCTGGCATTGAGTCCGGCCACGACATTGCCGCTCGACTGAAAGAGAGTCTGGTCGTTGAGCGCCGCGCCCTGGGCGGTCGTATCCGGGGTCGTCGGCTGATCCGGGGCATAAGATTGGATGGCCTGCGCGCCGGCTCCGCTCTGCGGCTGCACCGTCGGGTTGGTCACGCTGGCTTTCTTGCCGGTCGTGACCGCGCAATGAACGCCGTTGTTCGCATCCTGCCGCTGCGTTGTCACCGGCACCAATTTGACGGTCGTGCCCGCGGTCAGCGATTTCTGCGTCAATTGAGCGGCGTCATTCACCGGAATGTCGGCCAGCGCCGGGACCGCGCCCCCAACGATAAGGCCCGCAACCAGAACCATGCGTCCGATCATGACGCCGCCCTCCCCATGAAGACCGGCAACCATGCTGCCGGATCGTCTCCCAGCTTGGCGCGCAGCGCGTCCAGTTCGGCGACCGTCTCGGTGCGCCCCGACAGGACCTTGATCAGGTCCGGCATGCCGGCGAGGTTGAGACGCGCGACGACGCTGTCGCGGCCATGCTTGATCAAAAAGGACCGGCTCTCGGGCGCGGTCGAACGGATCCAGGTGACTTCGCGTCCCGACAAACGGAAGGCTTGCCGATAGCTCTCGTCGTCGGCTTTCGGATTGGGAAAGAAGATGTTGGTGCTGGTCTGCTCGATCAGCGTATTGGAGGCCTTGGAGCGCACGATGTCGGCCGCCGACTGGGTGCCGAAGCCGACAATGCCGTTCTGTTTGCGAATGGTCTTGAGCTTGTCACGGATAAAGAAGGCGAAAACCTCGTCGTCGAGGAGCCGCCAGCCCTCGTCGAGGAAGATCATGACGGGATCGCCGGTCAGGAGCTCGTCGATGCGGTGGAAGATGTACATTAGCGCCGCGGTGCGCACGACGGGATCGTCGAGCACGCGCGTCATGTCGAAGCCGAACACGGTCGAAAGCGAGAATTGGTCCTGTTCGTTGTTAAACAGCCAGCCTCTCTGATCGGCACGCAACCAGCTTTCGAGCCGGGCTAGGAGATCGCCCTCGCCCGCGCGGATGCGGCCGCGCAGCAAGGTCGAGAAGGCTTTCAACGTCCGCCCCTCGGGGCCGGCGCTGAGCGCCGCTGCGATGGCGTTGCGAATCACCTGCTCTTCCGAGGCCGTCAGCTCTGCGCCATTCGCCGGCCGCAGCATGAAGGCGAAGAGCTGGTAAAGAAACTCACGATTGGGCGCGGTATCAGGAAGCGACAGAGGGTTGAATCCGGTCGGCTCACCCGGCACCAGCGTCTCATATTGGCCGCCCAGCGCGCGCAGGAAGATTTCCGCCCCGCGGTCCTTGTCGACGAAGACGAGCTTCGGCCGCGGTTCGATGCGCTGGGTTTGCGCCGCGATGAAGGACAGGAACACCGTTTTGCCGGAGCCGGTGGGACCGACCACGGTGAAGTTGCCGATATCGCGGACGTGATGATTGTAATAGTAAGCCGTCTGCGACGTGGTCTCGAACACCGAGATCGCCGGTCCCCAATGATTGCCGTCCGGCCGGCCGCTCGGGTAATTGTGCAGCGACGTGAAGCCCGCGAAATTCTTCGACGAGATGATCGCCTTGCGTGCGATGTAGCCGAAATTACCCGGAAGCTGCGCCCAGAACGAGGGCTCGCAGTTGAGATCCTCGCGCACCCAGATTACTGAGCGATCGGTTAGCGCAGCGCCGACCGCCGTCACCGCAGCGCCAACCTCGGCGAGATCCCGGCCGAGGCACATCACCGTCATGTGGTGTTCGCCGTAGATCGCCTCCGAGGCGAGCAATTCGTCGCGTGCGTCATCGAGATGTTCGGCGACGATCGACCCGGCCTCATCCGACATGTCGACCTGGCGCGAGACGCGGTCGATCTGCTTGGCGGCCTCCGGCCGGTCCACGATCGCAAAGCTCTGCGCCGCGATGAACTCGTGCGGCACGCGCAGCAAATTGTCGAACGAGCCTGGTCCGGTTTGAGCCGGGTATTCCCGAATCGCCACCATGGCGGCAAAGCGGCTGTCTTCCGGCCCGGCGCCGCGGACCTCGATGGCGTTACGGCCAAAGAAGAGGCGCTTCAACGACAAGGCGTCGGCGATGTCCATGCGCGGCAGCGCCATCGGCCGCGGGATGCCGCCGTTCAGAATCTGCACCAGAAATTCCAGCGGCTCGGAGAACCAGACGCCCTCGCGGCGCACGACGCCAAGCTGACGTGCGCCATAGCCGGCGAGATTTTCACGCACAGCCGTCGCGGCGTCGCGTAGTTCGTTGAGCGCCGTTTGTCGCGCAACTGATTCGCCACCCGCGTCCTTGCGGCCCAGCACCTTCGTCAGCATGGCATCGAAGGTTCCCGCCTGTCCCTGCAGCGGGCGCCTGATGATGGTCAGATAAAGATCGTTGACGAACATCCGACGCTTCGAAAGCGCGGCGTCGTAGCGTTCGTCGAGCTCGCGACAGAGCACGTTGTCGAAGGTCGATTCGATGCGCGGCTGGACCTCGCGGCGAATGATATGCGCCGTCAGCGCGAAACGCGAGTTTGCCAGCGTCCGCACGACGTCATTGCGGCCGAGAAGCCGAGCATTCACCTCGCTCATATCCGAGGTCTCGAACGAGTAGCCGTCGAGCTTGAGCACGGTCATAACGAGGCCGTCGCGCGTCTTGATGATGTTGTCATCGACATGGCGGGTATACGGCACATGCGAGGCGACCGGGCGCTCACGCCGGGAGATCGTGCCGAAGGTCAGTTCATCGAGGAGTGCGCGCGCCACCATTGCCGTCACCTCATGCCGCGTAGCTGTCGGCGCCCCAGAATCCGCGCGAGCGCGGGGGGCATTTGGTCGACTTTACGAAAAGAATTTCGAAGATGCGGTCGTCGCGCAGCGTCATCACGAAGCCGAAGAGATGCAGCGGGATCGCGACCAGCAACATGAAGAGGTTGTGCGAGACAAGAAAGCAGACGCTCGAGACCACGCCGTTGAACATGAAATACATGTACGGCACACCCATCAGTGTCGGCGCGCGGGTCAGCGCCTTGACGAGCGGCGTGATCAGCGGGTCCTCGAGCTCGTCTTCTGTCATTGTCCGACCGCCGATTGGAAGAACTGGACGATCTGCGCCGAGCCGAACACCAGCACGATGCCAAAGATGACGCTGCCGGCGATGCCCCAAGTGAGCCGGCCAGACCAGGCGAAAAACCCGCAGGCGATGACGGCGAGGGTCGCCAATGCGGTGGCGATCGGCCCTGTGAGCGCAGACACCAATTGCGTCAAGGTCGATTGAACAGGCTGCAGCGTGCCCCCGCTCGACTGCGCTTGCGCATTCACCATGCTCAAGAGAAATAGGCTTCCGCCCAGAATTGGTCTCGATAGCGATCGTCTCATCGGCTCCCTCCCGTTAGTCGACATGCATGACGAACCCGTCGCTCCACTGCGCCGGATCGCGCGACTGGGCGGCGGGTTTTGTCTCAGTGACGGAGCCGGTTTGCGGAGGCTCGATCAGGTCGGCGACCGCAGCGGACTTGTCGCGCGTTGGACGCGACACAGCCGCGCTTGGGCTCGGCCAGGCGTAGAAGTCGTTGATGACTTGCGCGACGAAGCGCACGGTTTCGGGGTAAGGCGGCAGGCCGCGGTTCTTGTCCACCGGGTCCTCGCCGGCGTTATAGGCCGCAACGATATAGAGGGGATTGCGGTATCGGGTGGTGAGCGCCTGGAGATAGCGGACGCCGCCACGGACATTGTCGGCCGGATCGCACAGATCGACTTTGAAGCGCCGTGCCGTGTCAGGCATCAATTGCATCAACCCGAAAGCGCCCTTATCCGACAGCGCGATCGCGTCGAAATGGCTCTCGTTCTTGGCGACCGAGAGCGTGAAGTCGGGCGAGAAACGCTCCTCGGCCGCGATCCGGCCGATCAAAGCGCGCGCGTCCTCGGGCGTCATCGCCTTCGCCTTCGGACACGGCGTGGCGCCCCTGACGGTGCCGATGGTTTGAACGACGGCGACCGGCGACGCGACCGGCAAAATCCGACCGGATCCGTCGACGGCTGCGAGCCGGGTGTCCTGCGCTTGGGCGCTGGACACCACAGCCAGAAGGCCGAAACCTATTGCTATGGCGCGTCTCGACATGCCACCCCGCCCCGCATTTTCGAATAGACAATATATTGAATGTTGATACTCTGGCAACAGGAGAGATGATCGATCCACACCAGGCTCGCTTGCGGAGGGACGATGACGCGCTGTGCAGCTTTGTTGATCGGCGTGGCTGGCGCGGCGATGCTGGCCGGCGCGGGCCGCGGCGAGGCGCAGGACGCCTCCTTTGGATGCAAGGTGCTGCTGTGCGCGGCCGCCGGCAATCCGAGCTGGTCAGGGATTCCCTATTGCGTGCCCGTGATGCAGAGCCTGTTTCACAGCCTGGCGCATGGAGGGAGTTGGCCGAGCTGCTCGGAAGGCAATGCGAGCGGTCTTGGATATGAGCCTTATCAGGCCTGTCCAGCCGGGTTGACGGCGGTGCAGTTGGGTTCCGACGGCGACGCAGGCTATTCGGCGGCGCTGAACGGCAATCTATGCGCCGATTTGTCGAGGCCCTCGCAGACATGCTCGGGAGACAACGGCTGCACCACGGACTATCCGACCACGCCCCGGCAGGCGCGCGACGATCCATATTTCGTTGACATCACGACGGCCAACGGCGTGCAACGTGTCTACTTCTCGCTGCAGGGCTACTGACATGCGGCATCTGCGGCGGCTCCTCACCGTGCTGACCTTCTGCAGTATGCCGCTCGCCGCGAACGCTCAGACATCGTCTCCGGCTTGGTTTCCCGTGCCGCCAAACGCGATCTACCTGACGGGGGACAGTTGGTCGGCCGATGCTGTGACCTATCGCCTTTACGGCGTCCAAGCCTGTCTTCGCGGCACGAGTTTCACCAACGGCCACGGGCTGAAGCGCGATTGCGGGGAAGCTTCGCTCGCGATGCTCGTCGCGCTGACCCGCGATCTGCGACCGCAATGCTACAATGCCGTCGAAGTGCCGCAGACACGCACCATCTTCGTCTTTTGTGTCGCCATCCCGACGACAGGCGCAGGCGCTGGCTCCCGCATCGATCTTGGGACGGCATTGATCGCAACCGGATTCGCGTTCGCCTCGCTCAAACCCGATGGCCAACCGGTCCATCCGCCATATTGGGTCGCCCAAGAGATCGCAGCACAAAGCAAGGCCGGTCTCTGGGCGTTTGCGGATCTCCCCGATCCGAATGCGATCATTCTTAAGACGCTGCAGCGCCCGGCCGCCTCAGAGCTGACATTGCCAGCGCCCGCCGTGGCGCCGTCGTCCAATACCCCACAGCAACCATAGGAGACAGCCTTGCGAAGTACGAACCTCTTCATTCTGCGCGGCCGCGTCGGCCAAGCGCCGAAGGCCTTCAACAAGGCTGCGAAAATCAATGTGGCGACCGACCGCGCCTGGACGGATGCAAAGGGTGAGCGACGCGAAGAAACCCACTGGGTGACCGTCACGATCCTCAACGAAAAGGCGGCCCAATGGGCGATCGCCAACATCGCGAAAGGCGATGCGGTGTATGCCGAATGTCGTATCGCCGACGGCAGCTACAAGAAGGACGGCGAGACCGTCTACACGACCGATATCATCGCCAACGTCTTCCACAAGCTCGATCTCGGATCGCGCGATGACGCGGCTTAGTGCGATCCTGATCGCAGTTGCCGGGTTGGTGCTATTGCCCGGCAATGCGGGAGCCCAGTCCGCGAACGCGCCGTCGAGCATCTACACTCCGAAAACGCAGCCGCAACCGCAGCCCCTTCGTGTCGAGGTGATCGACGGCACCCGCTTCCGGGACATTGAAACCCGCACGGTTTACCGGCTTTATGGTATCGAGGCCTGCGCGCCTGATCAAACGGCCCGGCTCGGACGGCAGCCGTGGCCTTGCGGCGCCATGGCCGTAGCCTGGCTCGTCACCGCAACCCTCAACAGATGGCTTGCGTGCGGCAGCGTGCGCGCGGAGGGTGACGAGCAGCTTGTCCGCTGCGCGACTGCCGGCCATGCCGACCTCGCCGCCGACATGCTCCACGACGGCGTTGCGGTCCTCGCACCGCTGGCGCCGGACGATCTGAAGATCCCCTCTTACGCCGCCGCCCAAGCGGACGCGCGCAAAGCTTATCGCGGCTTGTGGTCGAGCACTTTCGAAATGCCATGGGACTGGCGGACGCGACGGGACCGGCAATCGGCATTGGATAATGAGGTCCGCCGGTGACAACACAATCGCGGCCAAACGCCCTCGTCCTTCCGCTTCTTCTCCTCCTAGCCGGTTGCGCTGCTCCGGCAGGTCCTGTCGTGAACGGACCGCCGCTTGGTCCGGAACCGCTCTTCGCACCTGAACAAGTCAAGCCTGGGCGATTGGAATATGCGCCCGACCGGTCGACGTTCGCGCCGATCCTGACCGAGCGCTTCCCCTATCCGACACAGGTCGAAGCCAATGCCGCCTATCTGCGCTTGTTGGCGACCGCGCCGGGGAATCGCAGCTATCCCGTCTCGATCTGGCTCTTCGGCTGCAAGCCCGGGATGCTCGACCAGCAAACCGCTCGCGTGACCCGCTATCGCGGCCCCGTCGTCCATTGCGCGACAGATTTTCTCGATGGCTCAGGTCGGCGTATGCGGCGAGAGACCGCGAACTTCTATTATTACGACGCTATTTGGACGATGCAGCCGGTCTATCCGCCGCTCGCCGCGGTTCCTTGGCGCAATCGCGAAAGGTCCCCGAAGGATTTCTGGGGGTGGCTGCCCGGCCGGCCACGATACGAGTAGGACCGCTCGTCCGTGCAACCCGCAAATGTGTCGACAAGCGAAAGACAGTATATTAGATGTCGTTCTAAGCGAAGGCGGCTCGGAGCCGTGCTGCTCATGGGGATGGGACTGATGACGGGCGAGGCGTTCACGGTAGCCAAAGCACAGTCGCTGACCCCCGATCCAGGGACCTGGCGGCCGATGTCCTACGCGGATCTGCAACGGCCGTCACAGGTGACAGCCACCTACACCGACATTTGGAAGGACGCGATCGAGGAGAACAATCGGAACTATCGCGCGCGGGGCGACGAGCGCTTTGCGGCCGGTAATGCACCGGTTACCGAAGCCCATTTCGTCATCTGGAGTGCGCGACGCTCGGTCGTTCTCAGCGCCCTCAACACCGCGACCGCCTGCGAGGTCAAGAGAGTCGATCGGGTCGCTCATGTGACGATCAAGCTCTGCCCTTTGCGCATGGCCATCTATGAAGGCGTGCAGGTGCGCACGCTGGAGGCCGGCCGTGCCTGTTTTCTCGAACCCGAAGCCGGCGCGGGCGTCGATACGACCGCGACGGCCGCTTACGCCTCCTATGACGTTCCGACCAGGACGGTGAAGATCGGAATGATCGTCAATCATGCGGCCGTCGACGGGTGTTCTTTCAATGTGCCCCTGCACTAGCACCGGTCAATCGGCACGAACCGTTCGCAGGAGAAATCCGACCATGCGCGCCACCGCCTCATGGCTGAGCTGCCTCGGCCTTGCCGGATTGATCCTTGCTTCGCCGTCGAGCGCGGCGGAGATGAGTTTTGCCTACAAGACCTCGTATCGCAACGTCGCGAAGGATCCCGACGGGATCTGGACAGGGAACGATCTTGCGATTGGCCCGAAGGGCACTGTGACGATCCACGAATTTGTTCTGCGCACGCCCAAGGGCGAACTGATCGTCTCGCAGATCTGGAACGAGGACTGCTCGTCCGGCACCTGCCCGACGCGCCTTGTCCGCGTCGACTCCGATGGACGCCGAACGGTGCTTGTCGCCGATCTGATGCATCAAATCGTACCACCCGACGATCCGCGTTTCGCCGATCTGGCTGCAAATAAGACGCTCACCCAATTTGCCCAACACCCGTTCGCGCTCAGCGAGGACGGAATGACGCTCGTCAACGGGGACTACAAATTCGCGATCACCGGAGCGAAGCCATGAATGCGCGACATGCAGTCCGTCGCGCCATCGCCGACGCGGGTCTTCTCCTCTGCCTGTCGGCAGCGGCGGCGTTTGCTGGCGAGTCGGCCGCAAATCTGACGGCGGCCGGCATCCCGTCGAACTGCGCGGACTTCGCATCCAAGGTCTCAGGCAGCGAGGGGAATTTCGGAACGGTCAATCAGTTCGGGTGCCTCGGCGCGTTCCAGTTCTGCCCGGGCACCTTCGAGCGCTACTACAGCGGCAGCGCCCAAAGTTTCCTCAACAATCCCTCCGCGCAGACGGCTGCCTGGACGCAATACGAACAGAATTCCTGGGCCCAGGCACAAAAGAACGGGCTGACCTCGATCGTCGGCCAGCAAGTTTGCTCGGGCTCGAAATGTGCGACAATCGACCAGTCGTCGATCCTGATGGCTTGCCAGTTCGGTTGCGGGTCGAACGGCAAGCTCGCGAATTACGTGGCGAGCGGGGATTGTAACGCACGCAATGTCAAGGATGGAAACGGTGTGAGCGTTTGCACCTATTTGGTGCGCGGTGCGGGCTACGATGTCTCCTGTTTCACCGGACAGAACTCGACCGTCTGCGTCCAGGCGCCAACGGGGCCAGGCGACTTTCCGACTTCGACCGGCGTTGCCGCGAATCCGCCGAGCGCTTCCTCGGCATCGGTTATCGTGGGCCCGAACGACGTCTAAGCCGGTCAGTTGATCTCCGACGGGTCGCGGATGATGAATGGCGCGAAAAAGTTGAGCTGCTCTTCAGTCGTCGCACAAAGATCGCCGCCCCGGTAGTGAGCATGCACCAAGGCCCAAAAAACCACCTCGTCTGATCGGCCCGCAAACAGGGCCTTCTGCAAGGTTCGCCCGATCAACGTGACAGCACGAACATGATCGTATCGTGTGTGCAGTTCATGAGCGACGATCTTTGTATCGGCAGTCCGAATCACCTTACTTCCTCCTGTTGCGCTTCTCTTGTTGTTAGGCTGCCGACGGCCAAGGCGCCGTCGTCAGCACTGGCGCATCGCAACCGCGCGCATCGTGGATCGCGGCCAAGGTCTCACGATTGAACGACATGCGCAGCGCGACCACTTCGTCACGGCCAATACGTTTGGGGAATCCGAGCGGCCGCACGAAGAAGCGGAGTTGCATTGCAATCACCATCAGGCGCCAGTCGATGGCGACTGTGACGGTGTCCACGCGATTCGCCATTCCCCATTCGACCACGCCTTGCGCCAACTCGAGGAACGGACTGTCGCCGCGTGGGCGCATTTCGCGTTGGCCGGGCGCGACGCAAAACCGCGTCCATTCGAAAACACGTGGGCCGCGGGGCGGGCGCCGGCGGCACAAGTCGCTGAGCACGTCGCTCAGGAGATGCGGCCGGGTCGTGGGCAGTAGACGCTGATAACCCACGATGTCATTGCCGCGTAGGCAGATTTGATGAATCGCATGGGGGTCATCGAAGCGATCGCGCTCCAAACCGTCAGCTTGACGCAACTCGTCCCAGCCCTTCTCGTCGACAAAGATCGCGTGGCGAAAGCGGTAAGCGCGATCCATCAGGGCGGCATGTCGACTGACGTCCGAACCGGAAATAACCATCAGCATGGGGAACTCCTCGGCTGTTGCAACAAGCCGAGTTGGTCACGGTCGGCGCCAAGGCGGTATGGCTACAAACCACCATTGCGGCGCGCCGCGCTGCGTGATTCCACAAATTCGGAGGTATTCTAAGGACGCGTGCGGCGTTGGACGTAACCACGTTTTCTCTTGCGGGCAAGCCATGTGTCGAGCGCAACGCGCGCGTCAGCGACCTGACCGAAGAATTCGCTGCGACGACGGCCGAGCCTTCCAATACATCCCCATTCTCGTACCAACGCGCTGTTGCCGAACAATGTCTGTTCAACGGACAGCACGTAAAACCGCGCCATGTTCTTGGCCGGATCGATGCGCTCCAGCACGATGTGGACCCGACCGAGATCGACGAAATGAGGGGATGACATAGCGAATCGTCGCACCAGCCAATGCGCGAAGTCCAATTGATATTTTGAATCAAAGCCGCAGGATTGATTCGTCGGACCGATCGATCACGCGCGCGAGGCTGCGGGTGGAGGGCGCAGCATCAATCTAATCCGCCCACGCCGCGCCAAGCACTTTCTCGGTGTTTCTGAGAACCGACGCAACCTCGGGGCAAACGTATTTGTAAGCTTTTACAGAATACGGCTTCTTGGTGATGGCCGCGATGAGCTTCGCCAGCTCGCCGAGCTTGTGCTCCTCGCCCTTGGCGATCGCGATGACCTTTATTCCGTATTTTCCGTCGACGGTGTTCTCCGTCCACCATTTATTCACGGCGTCATTCCTGGGCATGGCCTTGCCCAATTCGATGTGAACGAGCTCGCCGGCGATGACCCGGAGCCCGACCGTGCAATACCAGAGGAAGAGTTCGCCTCTCGCGTCGCGCGCAGCATGGTCGCGATCATCGCAAATGAAGAAATCGCTCTTCCTCAAATCCTTGATGCGTTTGTCGCCGAAACCGCCGAGCGCCTTGAACAGGCGGCCTTTCAGAGTGATGTCGTCCAACTGTGCCTCCCGTCTCGTTCGCTGCGGGTAGTCGGTAAATCTCGATCAGATGATCGCAAGATCGAACGCGGTGATGATTGCGGCCAAGTCGCTGCGACACTCAACCAAACGCGGTGTTCCGTGGCCAGCGAGCTTCGGCAACGCTCTGTCGAATACGACGACGTTCGTTTCGCCGTTGAGCCGCGAGTCGTAGATGATCCCGTCGGGCTGCGCCTGGTGCGACCAGACGGCGCGCGACCAGGCGCGTCCCAGGTCCTGTGAGCGCGCACGAGCGACGTCGGTTGGAATGCCCATGCGAATAAGCCCGTCGCCACGAAAGTCGACGAGATTGAGCGGCGCCGCGACGCGGATCTCGGCGCAGGTCCAGGCTTCGAGCTCGCGCCATTCGATCGGAAACGTTTGAGTGCGCCCTGCACCGCGATCGCGAAGGATGGCTTCAACGAAGCATACTTTGACGCTGCTGCCGAGATAAACCACCCCGAAGCGTTCGGGAGGAACCAAACCGGTCTCCGGATCGCTGAATCGGCTAGGCCCGAAGCCATAGCCGAGCGGATCGCGAAACCGCGTCTGGTAGAGCCGGCGCCACAGCGCGCCGCGCCCGACCTCGGTTAGGACGAGCGGGCGCGACTCGAAACCAGGCGGCGGCAGCGGATCTGTCGGAGCTTTCGTCAGGGGAAGGCGCCCCGACCGGCCGACTCCGCAGCCGCCAGCACATCGGCGACCTGCCCCGCCCTGAGGGCCTCAAGCCCCGTGCGGCCGGCGAGCTCGCTGTGCTCTTCCAGCAAGAAACGGTACACCGACCACGGATGATCGCCGAGGGCTTCGAAGAGCTCTGGCAGGCTAGGAATCAACTCGCCGGACCCGCTGACCTGCCATTTTGGGAATCGGACGCCGCGCTTCGGGCCCTCAAGGCCCAGAACTTCATGGCGCCGGCGCTTCTTGTGCACCGTCTCCCGCGTCGCCCCGATCTCATCGGCGAAAGCATCGGCCGACAGCATGTCGGGGCTGTTCAGGATTTGCGCGACCCGCACCGATCCCCGCTGGCGTGCGGCTGCCAGCGCGACGTCGAGCTCGTCCGACGGCGCGGCTGCAACCTCCTCCACCGCAATGCGCGGAGTTGCGGCCGCCGGGTCGACCTCGACCGTCATGCGAACCGATTTGCCGGTCCGTTCCGCGCGCTTCACGGCGTCGACAAAGCCGGAGAGGAGACCGCGCGTGGTCTTCCGGGTGACAAAACCCGAGGCCAGCGATGTTGCAAATTTGAGCGTCAGCGGTTCGCGCCGACCAGCACGTCCGCGGGACTCGCCGCCCTTTTTCCGTGTAACCGGCATGAGCCACCTCCGACCCCCAATATGGGGGCTTTCGTCAGGTTCGTCAACTTTGTCAGGGGTGGCAAAATTACCTCGCCAGAGGACGCTTAGTTGTCGCACTTGCGGCAGAAACGGCTCTGATCTTCCGGCGGCATGTGGACGCCGTATCCGGTGGGTACGTAACCCAGCTCGTCGCAAAGATCGCGAAAGGCCGCCCGGCAACGCTCCTTTTTAGCCTCGGCGAGCTCGCACCGTCGTCCTTGCTCCGCGTCGGACACCCCTTTCGGGCGGCAAATCGGGCAGGTTGCGCGATGGATTGTCCGTTCCCAGGCCACCAGCGCCTCGACATAAGCGCGGTGCGCGGCGACGGCCTGCGTTTCCAGCCCCTTCTTGTTTTCGTTCCAGGCCCTGCCCATCTCTTCCCTCCCCGATGAGGACAATGTCTGCGGTACGCCCCCGCAAACGAACCCTCTCTGACTCTTGGTGATCGGGGAGTTGGAAAACCGCTGTTAGACGGCCCTGTGGCCTTTAGTTCGGGTGAACCTGTTGCATACGCCACAGGCTCCCCGACCATAAGGTCAAGGAGTGCGGTGCCGTCACGGCCGGCACCAACCGCTAACAGGGGTTTTCCAAGCCCCAGGGCGGCGCGTACCGCCCCGCCCGATTCATAACCGCTCGTCGGCCGGCATTCTAGGTCCCTTCGGCAAATGGCTGATTACGGATTGTTTCTGGTGCCGTCCAAAGGGAGGCGCCGGCCGGTCCTTTCGGCTCACGCTGGCGAGGGGCAATGGGCCGCGTGGTGATTCGCAACCTTCATCTTCGCCGCCGTCCATTGGCTTGGTGCGTCTGCCCCCCTCGCGTGCTGCACCGCGCTCGTATCAGAGGAACCGACGATCAGATAGCTCCCGCTTCATCTTTCCCCGGCCGCACGGTCTCGACTTGCAGGGAGCCTTCGGGCAGCGGTCGCAGCAAGTCCTTCTCTGGACGCGTCAGATAGATCCAGTGCGCCCAATCCGTTGGTCGTAGCACCACGACCTGTCGATCATGAAAGAGCTCGACGTCCGGCGCCGGCGATGTCGTCAACATGGTGAAGGCAGGCGCCTCATTGCCCTTCCCCTCGCGCCAAATGCCGGCAATTGCCATGAAAGCCGCATCCTTCAGCGTAAAGCGATGCTTTGCCTTCGGATATTTATTGCCCGTGAACTCGAAAAACGCAGAAGCCGGAATCAGGCAGCGATTGCTGTTTGCAAAGCGTCGGTTCTCGGAGCGGAAATTGAAAACCGGACCAGCACGAGGCCGCGGAGGCGGAAATCCAAAGTTCATCGCCACCAGCTCGATGCCGTTGCCCGCCGCCCGCATCACAGGACCGAGATCGTTGATTCGAATGTCGTCGGAAACCGGAAGATCACGTTCCGACTGTTGTGTCGGGGTGCCGAGCTCCAGCGTCTGCATCATTTTGCAGTATTCACCCCACAAAATGTGCTGCTCATAATCGTTGCACATGGTTCCACATACATATGTGCGTTTGAGCATTCTTGAAGCGTGCAGTTGGGCGTCACCCCTTCGGGGTCGGGCTGGCGGCTGCGCGGAAGCCCCGAAGCGGGTCTTCCCCCTTGCGGGCGGCCATCCCTGACGCGAAAGAGCACAATGTCGCTAATTCCAGACCAGCCCCAGCTTAACGATTGGATTTGCTGTCCCAACCGCTAAACTTCGCCCGACAAATCCGATTCTGTCGGTGCTTCTCCCGCATGATCATCTGTGCCGCGTAGGTCCTGCACGTCAATTGGTCTCGGGTCACAGACAAACATGGCGGAAGCCGCATTCAAACTCGCAGCACCGGCCGGCTCGACATACCGCGAGCTGCCGCAAAACATTGAGGCTGAGCAGGCGTTGCTTGGCGCCATCCTCATCAACAATGACGCCTATTACCGGGTTGTCGACTTTCTGAAGGCGAACCATTTCTTCGAGCCCCTGCACGGCCACATTTTCGAAGTCATGGGCGAATTGATCCGCTCCAACCGGGTCGCCAATCCGATTACGCTGAAGGCCTTCCTTCCGACGACGATTGAGATAGTAGGCTTCTCCGTCGCTCAGTATCTCGCGCGCCTGGCGGCGGAAGCGACGACGGTCATCAATGCCCCCGACTACGGCCGGACCATCTACGATCTCGCCGTGCGACGTGAATTGATCAAGGTCGCCGAAGACATGCTCAGCAGCGCATTCGAAGCGGCGGTCGATAGCGCGCCGCAAGAGCAGATTCAGCATGCCGAGCAGCTCCTCTATGAGATCGCGGAAACCGGCCGCTATGGCGGAGGCTTCGAGACGTTCGAAACCGCGCTCGACAGCGCCATAGACAGAGCGGCGCAGGCTTATGAATCCGACGGCAAGCTCTCGGGGCTGGCAACCGGGCTGAAGGATTTGGACGCCAGGCTCGGTGGTCTTCAACCGACCGATCTCATTGTCGTCGCAGGGCGGCCCGGCATGGGAAAGACCGCCCTCGCCACCAATATCGCGTTCAATGTCGCAAGCGCCTATGATTCGACACGGCAGGTCGACCGCGCGCCGCAGCCCACCGCCGGCGGCATCGTCGCTTTCTTCTCCCTGGAGATGTCGTCGGAGCAGCTTGCGACGCGGGTGCTCGCCGAGCAGGCCGAGATTTCCTCCTCCAGCATCAGGCGCGGCGAAATCGGCGAGACCGAATTTAACCGGCTCCTCGACCGGCGCCAGAAAATGCGCCGGATACCCCTCTTCATCGATCAGACCGGCGCTATCTCGATCGCCCAGCTCGCGGCGCGAGCCCGCCGCCTGAAGCGACAGCGAGGTCTCCACCTCATCGTCGTCGACTACATTCAGCTCATGCAGGGCAAATCCGCGCGCGCGGCGCAGAACCGTGTGCAGGAGATCACCGAGATTACGACGGGGCTGAAAGCGCTGGCCAAGGAGCTCAACGTCCCGGTCATCGCGCTATCGCAGCTCTCACGCGGTGTCGAAAACCGCGATGAGAAACGCCCGCAACTCTCCGATCTTCGGGAGTCCGGCTCAATTGAGCAAGACGCCGACGTCGTGATGTTTGTCTATCGCGAAGAGTACTATCTCAAGAACAATGAACCGAGGCCCGGCACCGACGAGCATTTCACCTGGGAAGCCGAAATGCGAGAGGCGCGCGGCAAAGCGGAGGTGATCATCGCTAAGCAGCGGCACGGCCCGACAGGGACGGTGGCGATGACGTTTCAAGGAGAGTTCACCCGGTTTTTCGATCTGGCGAGCCAGAACCAGTTGCCGCAGCGATCTGACTAGCCGACGCGGCTTGAGCCGCGCTTCGCGAGATACGGATCTCTTTCATTCGCAGCGATCAATCAGCAGGAGCCGTCCTCGTCTCAAAAGGACAGCGCGGATGTCGCATGACGTTGCGTGGGCGAAGCATCGTTCGTTGAGACCGTGACATTCGGGGCCCTGCTTCCGGGAAAGGACCACCCCGCTCTCGAATGGGCTTTCCTTGGTCCGGGCGCGGCCTTCCACGATCAACCCGCGAGGGGTTCGCTACGCAAGCGTGCGACCTCTTCGGCTGCGCCTGCGAGGTGACCGCGACCGTGCCCGAACACATCGGCGCCTGTCGAGCGGGGATGGTCCCCGCACCAAGACGGGAGCCTCACGATGTCTCAGAATCTCACCCTCGCTCAGGATCACGCCCTCGATCTCGCCCGCACGCTCATGGTGCCGGTGACGCTGTTCGAGGTTGACGGCGCGTTCGGCGTGATGCCGACGGCGGAGCTCGAGCAGGATGAAGTGACAGTCATCCACGAATACGACCCATGGACCCCGGCTCATTGAGCCGGGAGACCGGTGCCGCTGGCGCCTTGCCGCAGGCAAGGGAAGCTGCGCCGCGGCTGGAATCCAACGTGTTGGACCGCTTGTCATCGCGCCCTTGCCTCCGGCAGGCTTCGCGGCCGGTCGGTCCCGTTCCGAGCCTGTGGAACCAGAAGAACCAACCGAAGAAAGGACCGGGTGGCGGCAGCGCGCCCGGTGTGAGGATATGGAGAAGAACGATATTGAAGAGCTGCGCACCAAGGTGACGTGCGCAGCCGTGCTTGAGAAAGATGGTTGGAAGATCGACCTCAAGGAAAGCACGCGGCGCGCGCTCAAATATCGGCGTGGGGCCGACATCGTCATCGTGATTCACGAAGGTCGCGGTTGGTTTGATCCATTGTCGTCGGCCAAAGGCGATGTCTTCGATCTGGCTGAGCATCTCGGCGCCAAGGGTTTCCCCGAGGCTTGCGATCGTATCGCCGGCCTGGTCGGGTTCGTCCCGACAGCGCCGGTCTGGACGCAAGCTCCGAAACCGACGCCGATGGTCTCCATTGCCAGCCGTTGGTCCCGCCGCTCATTGCCCAGACCGGGCTCCGCCACCTGGCGGTATCTCGCCGGCGAGCGCTGTATTCCCGATAGCGTGATCGCCGCAGCCGTCGCTCAACGCTGCCTGCGGGAGGGACCGCAGGGCAGCATGTGGGCTGCGCACCACGACCTCGCCGGCCATGTCATCGGCTGGGAAGAGCGTGGTCCGCATTGGCGCGGCTTCGCCACCAATGGGAGCAAACAGCTCTTCCGCCTCGGCCCGATCGGCGCCCTGCGGATCTGCGTCACCGAGGCCGCGATCGACGCCCTGAGCCTCGCTGCGATCGAGGTTCTGCGCTCCGACACCCTGTATGTGAGCACGGGCGGCGGCTGGTCGCCGGCAACGGACCAGGCGATCCGCAGTTTAGCGAGGCGCGCTGACGCCCGGCTTGTCGCCGCGACCGACAACAACCGGCAAGGCGACGTCTATGCCGATCGAATTCACGCCATTGCGGCGGAGGCGTCAGCTCTCTACGCGCGATCGCAGCCGCGTGCAGGCGACTGGAATGAGGATCTGAAGAATCTGGTTGCACGACTGGAGAACGAATTGGCTCAGGTCAGCGCATAGGTCGATGCCGCCTGCCAGTCGGTGCGTCAAGGGAAGCTTCGCCCGCGTACCGCGGCCCTTGACCCACCGAACCGGAGAGGCGGCCGCCCCGAGGTGTTTGCAACACCCAAAGGGAAGGATCGACCGATGCCTCTGTGGACCATCGAAACCACCTATCGCCTGCCGGTCTATCGGCACAAGACCTACGAAGCGGGGACACTGGCGCAAGCCTGTCGGCTCGCCATTGAGGACGATGATTGGGATCACGAAAAGCGCGATTACGAGTCGGCCGGCGAAACCCATGTGACGGGAATCTGGTCCGGCGCAGACGCCGCCTATTCCGGCGCAGCGCAACCGATCCCCTCACACTACACCGAGACCGCGGAGCGGATCGCAAAGCAGTTCGAGGTGTTGCTCGGTCTCGTCAAGGTTTTGGCAAGTCCAGGTGGGACGCCGCCCGATCCAGTCTTCTGGCGCGAACGCGCCCAACCGGCGATCGCCAAGGCGGAAGCCATTCTCGCTGGAGCGCGCGATCCCGATAGCGAGGGAGGCGCATCGTGACGGAGTACAATGTGAAGATCGGATTCTGGCTGCGCGCCTATGACGGTTTCAAGTTGAAGCGGCCACGGACGCCGAGGCGATCGAGAAAGCGAAGACCGCCGCGAAGGCGGCCATGACGTTCGTGGCGCATCCTGAACACATCGACCTCGACGAGCGGAGGGAAGGCGTCATCGCCTTTATCGACCGCGTTACCCAGGACGGTAGGCAAACCGTGATCGAGGACGTCGCATTCGACGACGATCGCATCCATCCGGTTGCGGACGATGCCCACGGCGGCCAGCGATAGTTTCAGCGAAACCGCGCTCGCCCGTTCGTAACCCTGCTGGCCATCGCAACCTGACCCATAGCTTCGGAAAGCGCTGGGCGCAGCCTCTCGCCTGTCAACGGGCAAGCCGTTCCCGCATCGCAGGCGATGCGTGACAGGCGAAGCCTGTCTGCGCCTGGCCGCTGATCCATCGCAACGGGATCAGGAGCGAAGACGATGTGCAAGGTTCTCAACAAGCATCATTCGGGTGTGCCGGCGGGCGCCGTCTATATCGATCGAGGCTCGCGATGGGGCAATCCATTCCGGATCGGCCCGGATGGCGATCGCGCGGCTGTCATCGCGAAATACGAGCGCTGGCTCGCCGACCAGCACGATCTGTTGCGCGCCCTCGACGAGCTACGCGGCCGCAACCTCGTCTGCTTCTGCGCGCCACGGCCATGCCATGGCGATCTTCTCCTTCGGCTTGCCAATGCGACGCGCGAAGAGCGCATCGCCTGGTGGCGAGCGCTCAAGGCGGCCGCGTGATGCCCGCGCGGCCAGCCGAAGAAACAGGAAATGGGAAATGGGGGATGAACCGCTGCCGCATGCCCGGCCGGCGCGTCAAGGGTAAAGCTTCGCCCGCGTGCCGCGGCCCTTGACCCGCCGGACCGGAGAGGCGGCCGCCGGAAAGGTGTCAAGAAGGACTGAAGTGATGAGGGATCAGACGGATTGCTCGCGCATCAGTCCGGCCAGGCCAAGAGGAGCCGCCGATGCACACCTTACCCACAATCCGCAAGATCTTCGAAGGCGTCGCCACGCGCGCCGAGATGTTTCGCATGTTCAACCGCCATCGCGGCGATCCGGCCGTGGTCGAGAGCGATGCCGAGCACCTTTTCGCCGGCGAGTGGTTCGAGATCGCCGAACGCGAGCATGATTACATGCTCGAGATCCTGCCGCCGCTGTGGATGCGCGCCGACATGTTCGCGATGCGGGAGTTCATGACGGACAACGTTACCAGTATCTTCTTCGCGTTACTGGTCGACGGCCGCAAGCGCTTCTTCCACGCTTATTGCAATCTATTCGATAAGGGCTCGGTCGAGCGCATGCGCGCTGCGATCATCGCGCGTGAATCGCGGCCGGCGAAGGCGATGACGCGGGATGAGCGTCTCGAACACATCTGGTCGAGCACCCATGACGACTATCGCGGCTATGCCGGCAAAGGCTGGCCGGCGCCTCTGCAGGGCCGGCGTACGGTTCTCGTCTATTGCGGCGGCCTTGGCACCGTTCTCAAGCCGCTTTGCGATCTGACAGACGACGAGATCGCGGCCAAACTGCCTGTACAATTGCGCCATCTCCCGGCGCTCGCGGCGTAACCACGGGAGCGCTCCCATGCAAGGCAGCTACGACCGGCTTCGCGTCCATGTCTTCGCATCATGGCGCGACGTTGTGCGGGCCGCGAACACCCGCATCGCCAAGAAGCATCGCCGCGGCCTGACGATGAGAGAAGCACGCAAGCGCTTCTATCGCGAGATGCTCGGATGCCACCAAAGGCATCAGGAGCTCGTTCGCACCTTCCGGCTCTGAACCCCGACCAGGGCCGCTCCCCTTCCATCCCGGCACGTCTCGCATCCCGCCGCACAAGGCGGCGGGACGATGACGCGCGCCTTCATCTCAAGGAGACTTCCAATGGCGCAAGATGATCCCTTTACCCTCGATCTCTTCGGCAGCACCGCGCTGTCATCCGGTCTCGGCCTCGGCGTAACCGCCTTCGCCGATGGCCCAGCGGCGGGCCCAGACGGGGACGATCCCGCCCCGTCGGCAATCACGCCCGCGAGGCCTGTCACGGCAGTCGCGCGCGCGACGTCATCCGCACACCGCGAACGCGGAATGAACTTTCATCTCGCCGGCGACCGCGTACTGGCAAAAGGCTGGAAGGACCGCGCTCGCGACAACATCGCGGCGATCCGGCTTGCTGCGGCCATTGACGCTGGCGCGCGTCCCGCGACCGCTGATGAGCAGGCGCAGCTCATACGCTTCACCGGCTTCGGTGCCTCCGACCTCGCCAACTTTGTCTTCCGCCGCCCTGGCGAGACGGATTTCCGGAGTGGATGGGAAGCGATCGGCGAGGACCTGCAGGACGCCGTCGGTGATCTCGACCATGCTTCGCTTGCCCGTTGCACGCAGTATGCCCACTTCACGCCGGAGTTCATCGTTCGCGCGATCTGGGCCGGCTTGCAGCGGCTCGGCTGGCGCGGTGGCCGCGTGGTCGAGCCCGGCATTGGCACGGGTTTGTTCCCGGCGCTGATGCCGGAGGGGCTGCACGAGGCTTCGCACGTCACCGGCATTGAGCTCGATCCCGTGACGGCGCGCATCGTGCGGCTACTGCAGCCGCGGGCGCGCATCATCGTCGCTGATTTTGCGCGAGCCGAATTGCCGGCGAATTTCGACCTCGCGATCGGTAATCCGCCGTTCTCCGATCGGACCGTGCGGTCGGATCGTGCGTATCGATCCATGGGTCTGCGACTGCATGATTACTTCATCGCGCGAGCGATCGACCTGCTGAAGCCGGGGGCGTTGGCCGCTTTCGTCACGAGCTCGGGCACGATGGACAAGGCGGATACCGCCGCACGCGAGCATATCGCCAGGTCGGCCGACCTAGTCGCCGCGATCCGGTTGCCCGAAGGCAGCTTTCGCGCAAGTGCCGGCACCGATGTGGTCGTCGACATCCTGTTCTTCCGCAAGCGCAAAATCGGCGATGCGGAAGGCGATCTATCGTGGCTCGATCTCGACGAGGTCCGACCGGCAACGGCCGACGAAGGCGCGATCCGCGTGAACCGCTGGTTCGCGAAGCATCCGCATCTGGTGCTGGGCACTCACGCCCTCACTTCCGGTCCCTTCGGTGAAACCTACACATGCCTTCCTCGCGTCGGCGATGACCTCACAGTCGCCATCTCGGCCGCGGTCTCTCTCCTCCCGGAAGCCGTTTATGACGGCGAGCCGGAGATGATCGATGCACATCTGGAGGCGCTCAGCGATCCCGGTGCCGATCTGCCATCCGACCGGCATGTGCGGGAGGGCAGCTATTTCTTCGACAAGGCCCACGGGTTGATGCAGATGGTCGACGGCCAGCCGGTCCCGATCAAGGCCCGGAAGGGCCGCAGCGCCGAGGGCATTCCGGAGAAATATGTCCGCATCGTCCGAAAGCTGATCCCGATCCGCGATGCAGTTCGCGAGGTGCTGAAGGCGCAGGAGCACGACCGGCCGTGGAAAGACGCGCAGGTCCGGCTGCGCATCGCCTGGTCGAATTTCGTGAGCGATTTTGGCCCGATCAATTTCACGACGGTCTCTTTGACCGAGGATGAAGAGACCGGCGAGGTGCGCGAAACGCACCGCCGCGCCAACATCCAGCCGTTTCTCGACGATCCCGATTGTTGGCTGGTCGCCTCGATCGAGGACTATGACCTCGAGACCAATACCGCGAAGCCAGGCCCGATCTTTACCGAGCGGGTGATCGCGCCGCCTTCCGCGCCCGTGATCGCCAGCGCGGCCGATGCGCTTGCTGTTGTTCTCAACGAGCGTGGCCGCGTCGATGTCGATCACATCGCCGAGCTCTTGCATCGCGATTGCGACGATGTTGTTGCCGAACTCGGTGGCGCCATCTTCCGCGATCCGGCTGACGGGTCGTGGCAAACCGCTGACGCTTATCTGTCCGGTCCCGTGCGTGATCGGCTGAAGGCCGCGGAGGCTGCCGCGGCGCTCGATCCGGCCTACGAGCGCAACGTCACCGCGCTGCAGAGCGTCCAGCCCGCCGATCTTCGCCCGTCCGACATCACCGCACGGCTTGGCGCGCCGTGGATTCCCGCGGCCGACATCGTCGCCTTCGTCAAGGAGGCGATGGATGCCGAGATTAAAATCCACCACATGCCCGAGCTTGCCTCATGGACCGTGGAGGCGCGCCAGCTTGGGTGGATGGCCGCCGGCACCTCGGAATGGGGTACTGACCGCCGACATGCTGGTCAGCTTCTCTCGGATGCGCTGAACAGCGCCATTCCGCAGATCTTCGATATCGTCAAGGATGGCGAGAGCGAGCGACGCGTTCTCAATGTCGTTGATACCGAGGCGGCAAAGACCAAGCTGCAGAAGATCAAGGACGCCTTCCAGCGCTGGATCTGGTCCGACCCTGATCGGACCGACCGGCTGGCGCGGGTGTATAACGATCGCTTCAACAATATCGCCCCACGAGCCTTCGATGGGTCTCATCTGAAGCTCCCTGGCGCCTCTGGCGCCTTTGTTCTTTATGGGCACCAGAAGCGCGGCATCTGGCGCATCGTCTCGGCCGGTTCGACCTATCTCGCCCACGCCGTCGGCGCCGGCAAGACTATGACCATGGCGGCCGCGGTCATGGAACAGCGCCGACTGGGCTTGATCGCCAAGGCCATGCTCGTCGTTCCCGGCCACTGCCTGGCGCAGGCGGCGCGCGAATTTCTCGCGCTCTATCCCAACGCTCGCATCCTCGTCGCCGACGAGACCAACTTCACCAAAGACAAGCGGCATCGCTTCCTGTCGCGTGCGGCGACGGCGACCTGGGACGCGATCATCATCACGCATTCTGCGTTTCGCTTCATCGGCGTGCCGTCGGCCTTCGAGCAGCAGATGATTCAGGACGAGCTCGAGCTCTACGAGACGCTGCTGACCAAGGTTGAGAGCGAGGACCGCGTCTCGCGCAAGCGGCTCGAGCGGTTGAAGGAGGGCCTGCAGGAGCGGCTCGAATCCCTTGCCACACGCAAGGACGATCTCCTGACGATCTCGGAGATCGGCGTCGACCAGATCATCGTCGACGAAGCGCAGGAGTTCAGGAAGCTCTCCTTCGCCACCAACATGTCGACGTTGAAGGGGATAGACCCCAACGGCTCGCAGCGCGCCTGGGACCTCTATGTGAAGTCGCGCTTCGTCCAAACGAAAAACCCAGGCCGGGCGCTCGTCCTCGCCTCCGGCACGCCGATCACCAACACGCTTGGCGAGATGTTCTCCGTGCAGCGCTATCTCGGTTACGCTGCGCTGCTCGAGCGTGGACTGCACGAGTTCGATGCCTGGGCCTCGACCTTCGGCGACGTGTCGACCGAACTCGAGCTCCAACCCTCCGGCAAATACAAGCCGGTTACGCGCTTCGCCACCTTTGTCAACGTCCCGGAGCTGATCGCCATGTTCCGCTCCTTCGCGGACGTGGTGATGCCCGAGGATCTGCGGCAGTATGTAAAGGTGCCGGCGATCTCGACCGGCCGACGCCAGATCCTGACCGCGAAGCCGACCGATGCGTTCAAGCGCTACCAGGTGCTGCTCGACGCGCGCATCAAGGCGATTGAGGAGCGCGACCGTCCGCCGGAGCCGGGCGACGATATCCTGCTCTCAGTCATTACGGACGGCCGCCACGCCGCGATCGACCTGCGCCTGGTCGACTCGGATAACGACAATGAGCCGGAGAACAAGCTCAACAAGCTGATCTCCAACGCCTTCCGCATCTGGCAGGAGACGGCGGAAAACAGCTATGTGCGCCCCGACGGCAAGCCGTTCGAGCTTTCCGGCGCCGCGCAGATGATCTTCTCAGATCTTGGCACCATCAACGTCGAGAAGACGAGAGGTTTCTCCGCGTACCGCTGGATTAGGGACGAACTGATCCGCATGGGCGTCCCAGCCGGCCAGGTCGCGTTCATCCAGGATCACAAGAAGACTGAAGCCAAACAGAGATTGTTCGGCGATGTGCGGGCCGGCAAGGTTCGGTTCCTGCTCGGCTCGTCAGATACGATGGGCACTGGCGTCAATGCGCAGCTCCGATTGAGAGCGCTGCACCATCTCGACGTGCCGTGGCTTCCGTCGCAGATCGAGCAACGCGAAGGCCGCATCGTGCGACAGGGCAACCAGCACGATGAAGTCGACATCTTCGCCTACGCGACCGAAGGCAGTCTCGATGCGCAGATGTGGCAGAACAACGAGCGGAAGGCGCGCTTCATCGCGGCCGCATTGTCCGGCGACACCTCGATCCGTCGGCTAGAGGATATGGGCGAAACCCAGGCGAACCAGTTCGCCATGGCCAAGGCAATCGCCTCGGGGGATCCGAGACTGATGCTGAAGGCGGGTCTCGAGGCCGACATCGCGCGGCTCGAACGTCTCCGCGCCGCCCATATCGACGGCCAGCACGCGATCCGACGCCAAATTCGCGACGCGGAGCGCGACATCGAATTCTCGACCCGGCGCATCGCGGAGATCGGCCACGATATTGCGCGTCTCGTCCCGACCACGGGCGAGGCCTTCGCAATGAGCGTGACGGGCAGGCGCTACGCCGAGCGCAAAGAGGCGGGACGTGCGCTGCTGAAAGAGATCCTCACCCTGGTCCAGCTTCAGCAGGAGGGCGAGACCATGATCGCTTCGATCGGCGGCTTCGATCTCCAATATTCCGGCGCGCGCGTCGGCCGCGACAGCTACCGCTACGCGACTGCGCTGATGCGCACCGGCACCGATGATGAGATCGATCTTCCGGTGACGGTGACGCCGCTCGGCGCGATCTCGCGGCTCGAGCATGCAGTGGCCGATTTCGAGGGTGAGCAGGAACGTCTTCGCCAACGTCTCACGGATGCGCGCCGCCGCCTGGCCGCCTACCAGTCGCGGGAAGGCGGCGACTTCGCCTTCGCCGCCGAGCTTACCGACAAGCGAAGGCAGCTTGCCGAGGTGGAGAAGGCACTCGCCTCGGACGTCGCGGGCGCGGACGAAGCGAAAGCGATCGCGGCCTAGGCGAGCCTCCGCGCGCGGCGTTGCGCCGGCGTCGCAAAAAGCAATCGAACCGAAAAAGGAAAAAGGCCTCGCAGGGCACTCGGGCCGCCGACGCAGCCTCAACCGCCGCCTCCGCGATCCCGGCCGCGGCGCCCGGCGCAGGGCTGTCAGCCCCGCTTGGTCGCCGGGCAGGGATGCTCGCCGGCAGTTGCGCCGGCCACTCGCGCCCTGCGGCGGCGCAGGGGTCTTCGAGAAGAAGACGAAGAAGGACCGGCGAAATGGCGCGGTCCGCAAGCCCTGAAATGGAGATCATCCCATGAAACTGATCAAGGTCGACCCGCGTGCGCTCACGGAGAATCCCGATCCGACGCGCCGCACCAAGTCCACGCCGCAAAGCGACGCGTTGCTGCTCGCAACCGTGAAGGCCGTGGGTATCATCCAGCCGCCGATCGTCACCGCGCAGCGCGGTCGGGGCAATGGCTTCACCATTGAGATCGGTCATCGCCGCGTTGCGCAGGCGATTGCCGCGAAGCTCGACGAGATTGAAGTGCTTGTCGCCGATCCCGACGAGGAGAAGGACGCGCTGCGCAGCCTGATTGAAAACGTTGCGCGCGAACCGCTGAACCCCGTCGACCTGTGGCGTCGCATCGAGCGTCTGGTTGCGCTCGGCTGGACCGAGGAATCGATTGGCATCGCGCTCGGCCAGTCCGTGCGCCAGATCCGCAAGCTCCGGCTGCTGGCCAATATCCTTCCGGCCATGCTCGATCATATTGCCAAGGGCGACATGCCCAGCGAGCAGTATCTGCGCACGATCGCCGCAGCGACGCAGGACGAGCAGGCGCAGGTCTGGAAGAAGTACAAGCCGCGCAAGACCGATCCACAGGTGACGTGGAGCGAGGTAGCGCGCGCGCTGACCAAGACGCGCATGTTTGCGCGTCACGCCAGCTTCGGCGACGAACTCGCGCAGGCCTACGGCATCCTCTGGCAGGAGGACTTGTTTGCGCCGGCCGACGAGGACAGCCGCTACACTAACGATGTCGAGGCGTTCCTCGGCGCGCAGCAGGAATGGATGACGGCGAATCTGCCGAAGCGCGGCTTCGTCATCGAGGTCACGACCTGGGGCGAACCCAAGCTGCCGCCCAAGGCCGAGCGCGTCTATGGCAAGCCGAACAAGAGCGATTACACCGGCTGGTATCTCGACCCGCGCAACGGTTCGGTCCAGTCGGTCGCCTACCGGATGCCGCAGGCCAAGAAGGACGCAGCCAAGGGCAAAGGGTCGCGCACGGCGGAATCCGAGAGCGTCGCGCCCGCGCCGCGGCCGGATGTCACCCGACGCGGCATGGACATGATCGGCGATCTGCGCACCGACGCGCTGCACGAGGCGCTCGGCCGTGCGCCGATCGAGGACGACACGCTCACCGCGTTGCTCGTACTCGCCTTCGCCGGCGGCAACGTCTCCGTCGCATCCGGGCGCACGTCCGAATACGGCGCTCGTGCGCAGCACGCCAGACGGCTGATCGACGCGGACGGCAAGCTCGCATTCGACCGTGAGACCCTGCACCAGGTCGTGCGCGAGGTGCTGATCGACGTCTTGTCGTGCCGCGAGAACCGCTCCAAGAGTGGCGTCGTCGCACGCCTTGCGGGTGCGGCGATCGGCGCTGACGAGTTCCTCCCCAATCTGGCGACGGAGGAATTCCTCTCATGCTTGTCACGCACCGCGCTCGAGGCGTCGCTGCAGGGAACGTCGGTTCTGCCGCGACCGCGTGTGAAAGACACGCGAGCGGCGCTTGTCGCGCATTACGCCGACGGCCGTTTCGTACATCCCGCCGCGCTGTTCGCGCCGGCGGCCGACGTCGTCGCGGAATGGGCAGAGGACAATACGCCTGCCGATGATGACGACGACACGGCGGTCGATGACAGCGAGGCCGGTGACGACGAGCATGGCGGGTACGCCGAAGCCGCCGAATAGCCGCTACTGCGTCCATCCCAACCGATCCCGCCGCCGGCCGCCAACCGGCGGCGGTGTTGTTTCCACTCTCATGAACAGGAGGACTTCATGTCCGCTCAATCGATCTTCGACGACGCACCGCTCGGTGCGATCATTCAATTCTCTGACTGCGCCGCGCGGCCGCCAGCGCGATTCACGAAAAAACTCGCCGCCTGGGAGAACCACAACGGTCGTGGTCGGCTGGTTCGCAAGGCCCCCGCTTGCACGGTCGGCAACCACACCTCGCCGGCAAGCTTCAGCCTGCACTTGAACGATTACGGCAGCGCGGGCGTCGTGGTGCTCAAGGTCTTCAAGACCTTTTCGGTGGATTCTACGCTGACCTTCACCGTCGTCGAGCGTCCGGCGCCGGGATCGGTCCGCGTTCTCGACCGGCCCGGAGAGAAAGGCGAACTCGTCCATCTCGCGTGCAATCGCGCCGACGCCGAAACATGGCTCAAGAGTCACGGTTATCCGGACGCGGTGCTCGACGAGGTTGGTGACGACGCCTTCGTTACAGCATTTTGCGGCGGGAGGGCAGCATGACCGCACCTCAAACCGCTGACAAAGCCAATGATCCCACCTCCGCCGCCGCGGGGGTTTTGTTTACCCGAACCAGCGACGGGCTTCTCGTCGCGAAGGTGCTCGACAACGCCTTCGCTATGATGCCGGGCACAAATGGTCGGTTCTATCTCGCCTCGGCCTGGCTGCTCTCGCGGCCAATGGAGGAATGGACAAGGGCCGACTTCTACGGTCACGGCGGTGAACTCGCGGACGAGACCGCCTTCCGGGCTCGCGTCCACGAGAACGCTGAGCACCAACGCCAGCGTGCCGCACTCGGACGGCGCGAGATTCGCTCCACGGCGAACACGCCGTGGGGTGCCTCCCAAGGTGCGACCGTCTATGCCGACGGCGTCGTGTGTCATTCGACCGCTGGCCACGGCGGTTTCCATCTCGATGCCGCGCATAACGCGAAGGTCCACCCTGCCCTTCGCGCGCGGGGCGGCTGGTATGAAGAAGACTCGGCATGGGCTGCCGTGGCGCAGGCATTTCCGGAACTGTTCACGGACTACGAACGGCGCCACGCCGATCGCACGATCCGGGATTGGTATCCTGACGCCTGGGAGGCGATTCATGGGCGCCAGCTCCTGCCAGGCGAATCGCACGAGAAGGATCACCGCACGTTCGAGCGAGACCACGCCTCCGACTGGATCGTGATCTCGGCCATTCGCTCCGATCACCATCCCGGCATGACCGAATGCGTCGCCACGCTCGGCGGTGATCGCTGCGCGGTCGAGCAGCGCCGCTATCTCGTGCCGTCCGACGAATACCATGTCGGCCGTTTCGGCTTCGTGATCAATGCGGCGCGCCACCAGCTCTACGCTGGTCCCTCCAACTTCGTCGGATGGAGGTGACCCATGCCCTGGCGCCTTATCGCCAAAGCCTTCGGCTGGCGCACAGCCTCTGACGAGGATGGCGAAATCCCGTTCCTCGTCGTCTGGCATCCCCGGCTCAGACGGCATTTTTCGGGTTCGGAAGCCTGGAAGCGCGCCGTGCGTCTCTCCATCCACGCGCCGAAATCCCACCCAACCGACGCGGATAGAAAGGAGATTCGCTCATGAAGGCCTACCTTGTCGCCGTGAATCTTCTTGTGCAGGCGCATCATCGTCCCGAGAGCGCCATCGCCGACGCGCTCAACGGCATCTTGACGCCGGACATGCGCAAACATGCTGGCACCAATTCGGCGCTAATCGACTGGGCGATCGCCGGTGACGACATCACATCATCCATCGCCGCCGTCTCCCTTCCGGATGACTACATGCCGGACGAGTCGGCCTTCCCGCTATGGCCCCCGGGGACGGTGCGATGATAGACCCTCCGGAAAGCTGCGTTCTGCTCGCGCACATGGCAGTCGCGCAAGCCGAGACGCAGCGCCATCTCGGCCTCATCGAGCGTCAGATCGCAGCACGCGCCGAACGTCTGACGATCACAGATCGGGCGAAGCGCCGGCACCAGACCTATGGCGCATCGAGCTGGACAAAAGCAGACGAGCGGGTGTTTCAGGAGCATCTCGCGGAGCTCACGCTGGCCCGTCGCGGCGAGATCGACGCTCTCACGCGCAAGCTCGATCGGCAGGAGAACGCGATTGCCGAGTTTCAGTCGCGGCATCACGTCTCCGCCGCGCACGGGTAAGGAGGCAGAGCATTGCACCAATCGGGGGTGCAAACGGCGCGAGGGAATCTTTGGGGCGCCGGCAGAGAGCAGGTGCGGTCTGGCACGACCTCTCTCTCGGTTCCGCCGGCGGTTTAACCCCTTGGCCGCCATCCCTCGGTTTGTGCTGCGGTCTGAACCGGCCGCAGTCCGCTTCAAGGGCAAGTCGCAAGCGATCGGCGGCCGCCGTCTCGTCATGGGGGGCCGCGTCCTTCGCAGGCCAAGAGGCCCGCTCGTCCGCAACCCGCCCATGCTCGCCCTGGCAGCCACCGCCCCCTGAAGCGGCCCGCTATCGCCGGTTCTGGTCGACCGCACCCGAGGGGGCGACGGCCAAAGGGGCCCAATCGCTTCCCAGGGCGAAACCGAGAAAGGATCTCATCATGACCAAGACCGCCCGTTCTCCACGCGCCTCCGCCCGCGTTGTCCCGCTTCGCCGCAGCACGACCCTCGAAATGGTCCGTCACGCCTGCCCCGACTCCGCCCAGGCGCTCCGCATCTCCGAGAGCTTCGGCCTTGCGATCCTCGACAGCGACGGCATCCGCGACCTGCACGAACGACTCATTGTCGAGACCGCTGACGCTCTTAAGGACGGACTCAGTGAACGCGCGATGGAAATCCATCTTCAACGCATCGTCGGCTCCTATGTCGGTTCGGCCCACGGAGCTGGCCAGTTCTACTCCCGCGCCGTGACCGAAGCTCGCGAAGCGACCGCCAAGCTAGCCAACGACATGCGCGACGAAGACCTCGACGGTCCCGTCGGTTTCGACAGCCAGGCACAGCGCAAGCGCGAGTTCGCAGCCGACATGGGCTTGCAAGCCCACGCGCTCCGCATGGCAGCCGAGGGGGCCGTCGCCGCCTACGAACAGGTCATCGGCGAAGCCTGGAAGCCCTTCGAGCGGCAGGCCGAACAGTCCGGTGAAGCCGTCTCCAAGAAAGCCGCCGTCGCCCAGATGACGGCTTTCGACTAGCCGTTATGGCGGGGCTTCGGCCCGGCCTCTCACGTTGAAACGTCCAGGGCCGGTCGCAAGACCGGCCCTTTTTCGTGTCAGCGGCGAAATCAGGAAAGGGTCTACGCATTGCGCCAGCACGGCCCCTCCCGGTCCGGGTCCTGCGGCGGATACGGCGCACGCGCAACGGCTTCGCCGTCCTCCGCTGTGCTGCGGCCCTATCGGGTGCGCGTGCGCCTTGTGCCGCCGCGACGGCCCCCGTGAGGGGCCGCGGCTGGCGCGGCCTCCGAAACGGAGGTCATGAAAATGAGCAGGAAGAAAGAAAACCCGCGCGCCGATATCTACGCGCGCATCACCGATCGCATCGTCGCCGACCTTGAACGCGGCGTCCGTCCCTGGGTGAGACCGTGGAGCGTTTCGAATGTTGCAGGCCGCATCACGCGTCCCTTGCGCCACAATGGTCAGCCCTATTCCGGCATCAATGTCGTGTTGCTCTGGTCCGAAGCCGTCGCCCGCGGCTTTCGCTCTCCAATCTGGATGACATTCAAGCAAGCCGTCGAGGTGGGCGCGCATGTCCGCAAGGGCGAAAGTGGAAGCCTCGTCGTCTACGCCAGCCGGTTCACGAAAACGCAGACCGACGCGCACGGCGACGAGGTCGAACGGGACATCCCGTTCCTCAAGGCTTACACCGTCTTTTGCGTCGATCAGATCGATGGTCTGCCGGAGCATTTCTACGCGCCCGCCGAGCAGCCGAAGCACGACGCGATTGAACGCATCGCGCATGCCGATTCCTTTTTTTCGCAAACCGGCGCCGTCATCCGACATGGCGGCGATAAGGCCTACTTTGCTCCTGCACTCGACTTCGTGCAGATGCCGCCGTTCGAGAGCTTCCGCGATGCGGCCAGCTATTACGCCACGCTTGGCCACGAATGCGTGCATTGGGCCGGGGCGCCGCAGCGGCTGAACAGGGACCTCAGCCGGTACCACAAAGATCGCAGCGAAAGGGCACGCGAGGAATTGATCGCCGACCTCGGCGCATGCTTCCTCAGCGCCGATCTCGGCATCGTGCCGGAGCTTGAACCCCGCGCGGATCACGCGAGCTACCTTGCGTCCTGGCTCGACGTGCTTGCGAACGACAAGCGGTTCATCTTCTCGGCGGCCGCACAGGCGCAGCGCGCTGTCGCCTATCTCCACGGCCTCCAGCCGAAGGCTGCCGAGATCGGGGAGGCCGCATAATGCAACAGCACCGTGTCCTTCAAGGTGACAGCCCTGCGGCGTCTCCAATCCGACTGCGCGTGCTGAGTCTCGGCGCCGGCGTTCAATCCACAACGCTGGCGTTGCTCGCAGCCCATGGCGTCATCGGGCCGATGCCCGACTGCGCTATCTTCGCCGACACCGCCTGGGAACCTCAAGCGGTGTACGATCATCTCGCCTGGCTGATGTCGCCGAATCTGCTGCCCTTCCCGGTGCATGTCGTCTCGGCCGGCAGTCTTCGCGATAATCTTGTCCAAGCGGCCGCCGGCGAACGCTGGGCGTCGATCCCGGCCTACACGCGTGCAGTCGATGATCGCGGCTGCGCATCGATCGGCATGATCCGTCGGCAATGCACCGGCGACTACAAGATCGACCCGATCCGCAGAAAAGTTCGCGAGCTCGTCGGCCTCACGCGGCGACGGTCGCCGCCGGAACCCGTCGTAGAGCAATGGATCGGCATCTCGATGGACGAGACGATCCGGATGAAGCCCTCCTTTGAGAGCTGGCGCGTCAACCGCTGGCCTCTTATCGAGCTACATATGAATCGGCGCGCTTGTCTGGATTGGCTGCAGCGACACGACTATCCGACGCCGCCGAAAAGTGCATGCATTGGATGCCCCTATCATTCCGATGCAGTATGGCGCGTCATGCGCGATGAAGATCCGGACGCATGGGCGGATGCGGTCGATGTCGACCGGCTCATCCGCTCCGGCATGCGCGGCGTCCGCGGCGAGGTATTTCTGCATCGGTCGGCCGTACCGCTGAGCGAAGTGGACCTCTCGACAGACACCGATCGCGGCCAACTCGATCTCTTCGCAAACGAATGCGAAGGCATGTGCGGCCTATAGCGCCGCAGGGTTGCCGTCGCTCGCAACGACCGTTGCATGTCATGGAGCCGCCGCTCACGGGCCTCCCGCCTGGAGCGGGCCGCGCTTCTGTCGCCTCTCGTCTGGATCGGCACCGATATGCCGGAAACGGCGCATGGTCTCCGACTTCGATCGGGCGTCTGTTGACCTTAGTCGGTGGTGCGTTTCGCTTATCTTCGGGTTGCGCATGTCCACGATTGTTTGCTGAGCCACGCAACCAGCGGCGAACGGCAGCGAAGAACGTATTGCGGGGCCCTGTGGAGCTTCGGTCGGTCTCACGGCACGTGCGCGGGTTCGCTGCTGTCTCATCCGATCCGTGAGTCGCCGTCTCATGGCACGCGAGGTCTCCGTCGTATCCCGAATTTCGGTCTCAAGCTCGCCCCTTTCGTCCTCGATTTGGCATGTCTGACCGAAGGCCGACGGCGCTGCGCGCTCGTCTCGCTCTTATCCCTGCAACAGCCGTCGCGACTTTCTTCCCCTGGCGCTGCGCGCCATTCCTCGCGGAACAACAAAGTCACGCCTTGGCTGCCCTCCACGATGTTACGGCCCCTGCGGGGTGCAGGTCGATCGTCTCCGGTCTGTCGCCAGCCATCGAGGTCGCGATAGGCGCGGCCCGAATAACTGAAAGGGATACGACAATGGCGACCATCGGCACCTTCACTTCGAACGGCAACGGCTTCACCGGCTCGATCCGCACCCTGACGCTGAATGTCAAGGCCAAGCTGACCCGCGTCGAGAACCCCTCCGAGAAGGGCCCGCACTTCCGCATCTTCGCTGGCACCGTCGAGCTGGGTGCAGCGTGGCAGAAGACTGCTCGGGACACGGAGCGCGACTACCTCTCGGTCAAGCTGGACGATCCGAGCTTCCCGGCTCCGATCTACGCCACCCTGATCGAGGTCGAGGGCCAGGAAGGCCTCCAGCTCATCTGGTCCCGGCCGAACCGGGACTGAGGGCTCCCGACGCAGAGGGCCCCGCCACTTAGGCGGGGCCTCTTTTTTGCGTCTTAAGACGCGCTCGCTGAAGTTCGCTTGTCCAGCGCTTCCAAGCGATCCGGCATGTCCAACAGCTTTCGCGCCGCGGCGGCAATCGCCTCGGCGATCGTGGGATAGGTCTCCGCCGAGCTCAGCGAGACGCCATCCGGAAATGTCACGGTCGCCTGATAGCCATTGCCTTGCGGCGTGGCGGAAAGCTGGATCACATGCATAGCGTGGCGCGCCTCATAGCATCCGATCGTTCGAAGCGTCGCGCCGGACCGGACGTCGTTTGCGACCGCCACGCTTCATCATCAACTCGAATAGTACATCTCGAATTCCACAGGGTGAGGAGTCATTTCGAAGCGAACCACCTCCTGCATTTTGAGTTCGATGTAGGCGTCGATGAAGTCGTCGTTGAAAACGCCACCCGCCTTCAGAAAAGCACGATCCCTGGTGAGCTCGGCAAGGGCCTCGCGAAGTGAGCCGCACACAGTCGGGATGTTCTTCAGCTCCCGCGGCGGCAAATCATACAGGTCCTTATCCATGGCAGAACCCGGATCAATTCTGTTCGTAATCCCGTCCAATCCTGCCATCAGCATCGCTGCAAATCCGAGATAGGGATTCGCGGTAGGATCAGGAAATCGCACTTCGACCCGCTTTGCCTTTGGGCTGGTGGTGTAGGGAATGCGGCACGACGCGGAGCGGTTTCGCGCCGAATAAGCCAGCAGCACGGGCGCCTCGAAGCCGGGAACCAGTCGTTTGTAGCTGTTCGTCGATGGGTTGGTGAAGGCATTGATAGCCTTCGCGTGCTTAATAATGCCGCCGATATACCAGAGGCATTCCTGCGATAGGTCCGCATACTGCGAGCCCGCAAACACCGGCTTTCCGTCTTTCCAAATCGATTGATGCACATGCATGCCCGAGCCATTGTCGCCATAGACCGGTTTCGGCATGAAGGTGGCCGTCTTGCCCCATCGCTCGGCGACCTGGTGCACGCAGTATTTCTGGACCTGCATGTGGTCAGCCATCGTCGTCAATGAACCGAACTTGGTTCCAAGTTCGTGTTGCGCCGATGCCACCTCGTGGTGATGTTTTTCCACCTTCACACCCATCTGCGCCATCATTGCGAGCATTTCCGATCGCAAATCCTGCGCCGGATCCTGCGGTGGTGCAGGAAAATAACCTCCCTTTGTCGCGATCCTATGCCCGAGATTGCCGTCGGGATATTCTCTATGCGAATTGATCGGTAGTTCAGCGGCATCCAGCGTGAAGCCTGTATTGTACGGGTCAGCCGCAAAGCGCACGTCATCGAACACGAAGAATTCTGCTTCCGGCCCGATGTACGCCGTGTCGCCAATGCCGGTTGACCGCAAATAAGCTTCCGCCTTCTTTGCGATACCGCGCGGATCGCGGCCATAAGGTTCACCGGTTGTCGGTTCCAGAACGTCGCAAACGACCGACAGCGTCGATACACCAAAAAAGGGATCAGTCGCCGCCGTAGATGGATCAGGCATCAACGTCATGTCGGATTCATTGATTGCCTTCCAACCAGCAATCGACGATCCGTCGAACATAACGCCTTCGGTGAACATCTCCTCGTCGACTAGCGACACGTCGAAAGTGACGTGCTGCCACTTCCCGCGCGGATCGGTGAAACGAAGATCCACGTACTTGATGTCATTGTCTTTGATTGCCTTGAGCACGTCTTGAGCTGTTTTCATGATGCCTTCATCTGTGTTGGCTGCTGCCGATCGGATTGGGGTGTTGTGTGGCGGAGCTCGACGCATCGCGCTGCCGTATGACGCCACGGCGAAGTCGCCACTTCGATTGCGAAGTGACGTTGTGCGAGGCGTGAGGCGAGATGAGCTATTGAGTCGAGGATGGGTTCAGCCGGAAAGCTATCGGCTGATGAGGCGCGCTTGGCACACGCAACTTCGAAGAAGTGACTAATAATGAGACTGGGCGCTCGACCAACATAAGAGACTCCACGCACGTTATGGCGAAGTAGGAGTCATCAGCCGGTTTGGCGGTTGGAAGGGAACTCCATCCCTTTGAGCGTGGTTGCTATACCCCGCCGCGTGAACCGGAGTCAAACGGCTCGGTCGCTGAGATTCATCTGGATGTCAGAAAGTTTGAGGGTTCTCATTGGTCGAGATATCTGTAACTAGCCGCCGCCCCAGCCGCTCAATACGCTGGAGAAAAGGCCGGATCTCGCTAAATCCGGAGACTTCTCGATCACTTGGCGTTGAGTGTACAGTCGTGAAGCACCTTGAGCGTCGCATCTTTGCGATCCGACGCGGAGTGTTGATGACGCGGTTATGTGGCTAGCTTCGGAGCGGCTCGAAGCCAGTGTCCGAGCGTCAGAGCCTCATGCCCGTTGAAGAACGTCTCGAACCTGAAGAGGTGTCGCTCGCTCGCGGCGTCGGAGAGGAGGACCTCTTTCGCGCCAAGGCTTCCACCGCGTTGCGCACCGGCATAGCTGGCCACGACGCGGAACAAGTCCACCTCGCCGAGTCCGCCGAAACGTTGCGCGAACGCGGGCGACTGCACACAGTAGCGACAGGGGTTAAGGGGATCGAAGTTAGGCTTTCGCTTAGCGGGATGCGGATGCCTGGTCACCAGGGCGACCATCGGGCGGCCGTTGTGCCCTTGCTCGATGAACCTCCACAAAGTCGAGGTCATAGTATTGCCGAAGCGTTCGCTCAGGTCACGGACGTGGCGTAGGGAAGGCTCGGAATCACAAGCCTCGCTGCGGAATCTGTCCGCGAGGAAGAGCAATTGCCCGGCTGCGTAGTTTGCTTCGGCTTCCATGATTGCGTGGCAAGTCGGAGTGAGCGTCTGCTCCGTATCCCCCAGCATCATCCCTTCGTGCCAGGGGATGATGTCGTGCCCTACCTCGTGCGCCTCGTTCCACCGGTGTTTGAGTTTCGGCAGGTCCTTATCGATGAGAATCCGCTTCTGGTCGGGTAGATAAAGCGCCTTCAGACTCAAGCTCTGGACGGCTTCCCGGAGAAGGGTCGGCCGCATCAGGATCTGCAGCCCGGCAACTTTCAACTTGCTAACCGTCTCACGCAGCAGACCGTCGTCTGTCGTGCTGTAATACTGACGATCGAGCCGCAGCAAGTCGCGTACCACTGCAAGATCGATCGGCGGCTCCGGATTGCCAAGACCTCGAAGAACCTTGACAACCTGTGCGTCGATGTCAGCTACAGTGCGCGTGCCGAGCTGGATGTTCTTCACTTGTCCTGCTTTACATCCTGTCGGCTCAGCACGGCGATGAATGCATCTAGCGCGGCATTCTCTTCCCGGCTCAGTTTTTGTATTGATTCGGACCTGGCAGCGAACTTTACCGCTTCTTGGCTAAGGCCGCTGTCATTTGCAGCCGAAAGGCCAGCAAGCTGCATCAAGCGCTGCTGCGAAACACTGAAAGTCTGCGCCAAGCGATAAACCGTGCGCGGCTCCGGAATGTAGTGGACGTCGCTCTCGATCACCAGCAACTCGCTAGCGTCGAGTTCGGCTTCCTCGGCGAGCCGCTCCATCGAAAACCCGCGTTGACGACGCATCAGATTGATAAACCGCCCGAACGCAATGCGGGCTTCTTCACGCGGCACCGGCGTGCCGGCAATAGGTCGGCTGTCCGAAACAGGATCACGCGCAACAAGGCCGGCGCCGATCACATCGGCGCCCTCACGCGCGGCGCGGTCAAGCCACCACTGCTTGCTTCGCTCGATTCTCATGGCGTCACTCCTTGTCGAGAAACGACCGGGCATTCTCCGCAGTCATCTCGAAATATCTCAAGTTCTGATATGCGGTGTCCGGACCGAGGTCGGACATGCGACACCCATCACGGTAAAAGACCTCGGACTGCGGCAGCGAATGAAGCCCTATCCGGCCGCGATATCCCTCCTGCTCGCTGAGCTCGACGGCGGCCGTCAGGAGAGCTGTGCCAACACCTTTCAGACGCGGGCGCTGGCCAAGGTCAGGACGATTCCAGGGCGCGACCTCGAGATAGTCGACGTAGACCAAGGGCTTGCCGGCTTGCGACGGCTCCCGTGCAGCCCTTCGGAGGTCAAGCAACATCAGACCCTGAGTCACGCCGCTGCTAACTACGCTAAACCCGGGAAACGCCAGGAAGCCTTGAACCCGCGTTGTCTTCTCTCGCCAATCCCAATGCCAGCTTTGGGGCCATTGGGCCATCGGCACACCTTGCCGGCGCAGCTCCTGAAGCACCTTGATGAGCGCCGGTTGCCACTGGGTTTGCCAGTCGGCGAGTTGCGCTTCCTCGATGGCGTCGCGCAACTCCGCCTCGATGCCCTCCCCGCTCGCAACGTCCAGCAGGTAAATGGTCGAGGCTTCCGTCATAGGAGCATCAGCTCCGCCTTCTCCTTCGTCGCGTCATTCTCGAAAAGGAGCTTCTCTCCGCGCTCAAGCCTTGCCTCGACGGTTTGGTAGAGGCGTAGCGCCTGCCGAATGACCGCGGTTTTTGTAAGGTCCTTCCGCGCTGACAGGTCATCAAGCACCCGCATCTCGGCGTCGGTGAGGTTCAGCGTCATCGTCTTCTTCGCTGTCATCTCGTCCTCCGTCGTTGTGCAGCATATAGAGAATCAGTGGGCTTTTGTCAACGTGAAATAGCTATTCTATGTGGGCTTGAATAGCCAAAAAATAGCTATTATATCCTGATCTCACACGCCGCCGCCCCCCGGGGTCGCCGGCCAGAAAGGAGCGGGATATGGGGCGGCAGCATGTCGGGCATGGCGAGATCGTCGCGTTCGCGCAGGACAAGGTGAACCTGCCGAAGGACAAGGCGGATGAGTACCGGGCGCAAGCCCGCAGGCTTCGCGAGAAACTGGAAGGCTACCTTGGCGAACACCCGGACTTCACGCTGAAGAAGATGATGCTCTCGGGCAGCCTTGCGAAGGGCACGGCGCTTCGCTCCCTCAACGACATCGACGTCGCCTGCTACGTGAGCGGCGCCGACGCGCCCAAGGACGTGAGGGCGCTGCTCGACTATCTGGCCGAGCGGCTTCGCAAGGCTTTCCCGAACTTCAGTCCTGACCAGGTGCAGCCGCAGACCTACTCCGTCACCGTTTCGTTCCGCGGGACCGGGCTCGACGTCGATGTGGTGCCGATTCTCTACGACGGCGATGCACAATGGTACGGAAACCTCGTCAGCCAGGATGACGGATCCTTCCTGAAGACGAGCATTCCGCTCCACCTTGATTTCGCGGCCAAGCGCAAGCGCGCCCAGGAGAAGCACTTCGCGCAGGTGGTTCGCCTTGTGAAATTCTGGGCGAGGCGGATGAAGCAGGAGCGCGACGGCTTCCGCTTCAAGTCGTTCATGATCGAGATGGTACTCGCCAAGCTCTGCGATGACGGGCTGGATTTTTCCGACTACCCGGAGGCGCTGCAGCACTTCTTCACCTACATCGCGCGCACTGACTTTCGGCAGCGGATCGTCTTCACCGACTACTATCCGGCCTCGTCCGTCGCCGCACTCAACGACACTGTGCAGATCATCGACCCGGTGAATGCCGCCAACAACGTGGCGCGGCTCTACACCACGGCGAATGCGGACGCGATCGTCGAAGCCGCCCTCGACGCCGGGGACGCGATCGACGCCGCGCTCGCCGCTCCGAACAAACAACTGACCGTCGCCTATTGGCAGAAGGTCTTCGGTTCCACCTTCCAGGCCTGAGGTCCACCGATGTCGTATAGCTTCAGCTACACCGAAAGTTCGACTTTCACCGTCACCCACGCGCGGCACATGGCTGCCAAGGTCGCAACCGACCTGAAGCGTATGCAGCGCTTTTACGGCAGCCCTTCCGACTCCAAGATCGCTGAATTCGAAGCCGAGGCGACCGAGATGCTCAAGGCGGGCTATCTCGAGACCGTCACCTATGGCTTTAAGCGCGACGGCAATTGGGTCGAGCCCACGTTGCGCTACACTGCTCGAGATCTCGCCGGCACTGCGGCAAACGACGACGACCCCGGCCGCGTCCGACCCGGAGCGGATATCAGCGAGGCGTCGTTCTACAGCTACATGACCTACACGTCCGCGTGGTTTCAACTCGGCGAGAACGGACGCGCCGCCTTCGAGAAGGGACTTCCCTTCTCGCGCAGCGGGGCGCCTGAGCCCGGCATCACGGGCTATCTTTCCAACGACCGTACCTATTCCTCGGGCGGTCGTGCCCTGGACCGCGCCAGCGTTCGGAGCTTCTGATGAACACCAAGCCCACCCTCGACGAACTCTTCGAGCGCCGCATCACCTATCCCGACTTCGAACCCCAGGCGCGCCTCGCGCGCCTCGTGGGCTTGGACGACCAGAAGAGCCGCCTGGCCAAAATCCTCGGCCTGCTCGTCAATCCCGGAGGCCTCGCTGCCTGGGCGCAGCGTCACCACCCGGGCGCTGAGGCCCTTCTTGATACTGTCCTGCGCCGCCCGCCACTCGTCGTTCTGGCCGGAGACGTCGGCTCTGGTAAGACCGAGCTCGCCGAGACCATCGGAGACGCCGTGGCGCGGCAAGAAAAGATTGACATCACCCTCCTGCCGCTGAGTCTATCGACTCGGGGCCAGGGCCGCGTGGGCGAGATGACGCAGCTCCTGTCCGCGGCCTTCGACTATACGGTGGGCGAGGCGACGAGGCTGAAATCCGCTTCCGGAAAGGCGCGCGGCGCACTCATCCTCCTCGTCGACGAGGCGGACGCACTCGCGCAGTCGCGCGAAGCAGCGCAGATGCACCACGAGGACAGAGCCGGCGTGAATGCTTTCATTCGGGGCATCGATCGCATCTCCAATGCCAAGCTGCCCGCAGCGGTCCTCATGTGCACCAACCGCCTTGGCGCGCTCGACCCGGCGGTTCGGCGGCGCGCGGCCGACGTCCTGAGCTTTGCCCGGCCGAGCGATGAACAACGCCGCTTCGTCTTGTCGAGCCGCCTGGAGAAGATCGGACTCGGCCGTCACCACGTTGACGCACTGGTCATCGCCACTGGCGCCCAGCGTGGTGTGCGTGATTTCGGTTTTACATTCTCGGATCTAACCCAGAGACTTCTGCCGGCGATCGTCCTGGACGCGTATCCATCGAAGGCGATCGACGGCGCGCGCGCCGTCGAGATCGCGCGTGCGATGGCGCCAACGCCTCCCTTCAGGGACGGCGCCGCCGCGTGAGGACGCTGCCATGACCCAAGCCGTGACCGTCCGCCGCGATGGCGATACGTTTCAGGCGCGCTTGTTCTGGTGGCACGCCGCGCGTCTGCTCGATCCCGACAGCCCCGTCGCGCGGGTTGCCTTCGAGACGGGGCCGAAGAGCTTCGACGACATCTGGGTGGAATACGACCCAGTACGCAGCGCGCTCGACCACTACGGCGAGCCGCTGCTCCGTGAGCACATGCAGTGCAAATGGCATGTGACCCCCGACAGCTACGGCTACTCGCACCTGGTGGATCCGGAGTTCATCAATGCCAACGCCCGCTCGCTGCTACAGCGGGCGCGCGACGCCCAGCTCGCCTACGCGCGGTCGGGCGCCGGCGTTCGGTTCAAGCTCGTGACGAACTGGCGCCTCGACCGCAACGATCCACTTCGCGAGATGGTCGGCAACCGTTCTGGAGCTGTCCGGCTCGACCGGCTTTTTGGGTCACTGACCGACAACAGCAAGGCAGGCGCCGTCCGCAAGGCCTGGCGTGATCACCTCGGCATCAATGAGGACGAGCTGCGGATTCTAGCCCGCACGCTCGCCTTCGGCGAAGCCACCGATACCCTCGACGCCTTGCGCGACAACCTCGATATCCTGTTCGGATTGGTCGGCCTGCGCCGCATCCCCGCGAACCAGAGCGCCTTCCCCTACGACGACCTGGTCTTCCAATGGATGGCGCAAGGAAGACTCGAGTTCGATCGATCCTCGTTCCGAGCGGTTTGCGCGCGCGAGGGTCTTCTCGGGCCAGCCCAAGACGGCCCACGTATTTATGGAGTAAAATCCTTCGAGCACGCGTTCGACAGACTGGAAGAGCGTTGCCATGCGGTTCTTGACCTAGTTCCCGCATTCGACGAGCGCTACATTCGCAGTGACGGCGACTGGGAGGCGACGCTCTACCCAGCACTCCGCACGTTCCTGGAAGCCGCGGCCCGCGATCACCTCCGCCTTCGGCTGGCGCTCGACGCCCATGTCACCCTGGCCTTCGCGGCGGGCTCGATCATCAATATCAAATCCGGCCGCGCGGTCGAATTGGACCAGCGCGGCACCAGCCGCAGAATCTGGGCCGCCGACGATATGGACCGAGATCCGCAGTGGCCGACGCTCGTAGCAGAGCATCTGGAACTTCGCCCTGATCAAACCGACTTGGCGGTCGCCATCGGTTTGACCCATGACGTGTCGGCGGACGTGCGGCGATACTGCGAGTCAGTGCTTCCGACCGTCGGACGATTGCTCATCCTGAAGCCCAGCACCGGCTCCGGCGCACAGTCGGTAGCCTGCGGACGGCACGCATTCGAACTTGCCGACGGGGCATCCACGGCGATCCGGACGGCGCGGCCCAATCAGGCGGGGTTCGCGCATCTGTTTGTCGCGGCCCCTAACGCCTTCACATTCTTCCTCGGACAACGTCGGACTGCTCTCGGGCCTGTTCGTCTCTATGAGTTCGACTTCGACGGCGGGCGCGGCCGCTCCTACATGCCGGCGCTCACTTTGCCTCTCGTTGCTTCCGCCAGTGATGCACATGGCGGCATGTCTTCTCCAGCAGAACCATAGCGCAATGTCGACTCTCGGCCTTCGTCCAGCGTCTCTCAACCGACCGCAAACGCCAGCCAGCTTCCGATGACCGACATCGCGCCGGCTGACGGAGAATCAGCAGCCACACCCGATACTGAGCCGCCACCGCCAAGCGCGCCCGAGAACATTTCGGTCAGCTTGCGGGGCTTCGACACCGAGGAGCACGCCCGAACGTTCGGCAATCTAGTCGCGACCTATGTCCGCGCCCTGAGCCGCTACATCGACATGTCCGCGCTCGACGGCATTACCATCGCCGCCGACTACGCCCAGGCCCTTCTCGAGCTCGATCGAGGCTACGAGACCAACCACAAGCTTACGCCATCGGAAGGAATCGCATTGGGTGTGGCCATGACGCCCGCCGTCATCCGCGACGGCAAGGTCAAGAGCCACATCCTCTTCAACGCCGGCGTGCTGCTTCCGCTCGAAGACGACGAAAATGAATTCTTTGAGCAGGCGCTCCACACGCTCGCTCATGAGTGCGCTCACGTCGAGGTAACGGAGCGCTTCAACGCGGCCTTTCCGGGTATTCTGCTGCAGAGCAAATCACCGGACCTTCACACACATTGCCGGTGGGAGATCATCAAGGCGTGTTGGGATGAATACGCCGTCACCCAGATCTGCGCGCCCTTTGGGCAGCGTCCGACCGACGGCTATGAGGAAACTTTCATTGCGGCGCTGGAACAGACGCGGCCTCAGGCGAATGGCTGCATAAAAGCCTATCGTCTCCACGGAAATCTCGAGCAGGTCATTGCCGAGGTCTACGGCGCCTATGGCGAACTGATGAAGTTCGGCTGCTACCACCTCGGAAACTTGGTTGGCCTTGGTCTCACGGTAGATGATGTGCCGAAAACAGCCGTTGCTCTAGACGGCCACTGGTTCGCCCCGTTCTTCGACAAGCTCAAACAGGCTTGCGAGAATATCGCCGCGCAATACGGCGAGTGGATGGATCGCGGTGCCTTCGAAGCCTTGGGCGATCTGGCCGACGAGATCGTCGCAGACGGAGGGATGACGATCTCCAATCATAGGGACGACGGCACTTTCCACGTCGACATTCCATTCACGCCTCAGACAATGCCGGAGGCATGGTGATCGCTGATTTCACTTGGAGGGAATCTTCAGTTCGTGCGCGAACTGCTCTAGCTCCTTCGGGCGCGGGAACTGTTCATTCAAATGCCGCAACATGCGGACAGCGAATGCAAGCGCCCATACCACGATGTCGCCGGAAAACGCCTTGTCCTCGTCCCGTGGGACGTCCTTAATGCCAACGTCGGTTTGAATGTGGACCTTGTTGCGATAGCGGCGCAGCTTATGGAGCTCGTCGTAAATCCCGGCGCCGAGTCCGTCGAGAATCTTGTATTTTTGCATAATGACGATGATGTTGTTGAACAACTCCACCGTCTTGGTCGCGAGTTCGTCCCGGTCTGCTTTCGAAATGTTGGGCACACCTTCCTTGGTGAAGTTCTGCGCGCGATAAATGATCTCGTGCAACGATGCCTCGACGATGGAGCCGGCTTGGATAACCATCATTTTGTTGAGCAGCCCGTTTTCGTTAGCTGTGCTCAGGCTGCACAACGCATCGGCATTCCGAACCAGATTGTCGCCCACTTTGAAATCGCCGATGAATCGGCAGGTGATCGTTTCAGTGCTTTTGGTCAAAGCAATCATCCTCGTATTATTGATGTCCTCTCTCACTCTGTACTGACACTAAGCTCGCGGTTCTCACACAACCCATGCCAGTATGCCGATTGTTATCACGTGCACGCATCGGGGCCGGCCGATGGCGAGAGTCGATTATGCGAAGCACTTCTCTTTCTACCTCCGCGTCCGTTTCCGTCGCCTGATTGGGCGCGCATTTTCTCGGTTGGCGGCACGAATAGCAACGAGTTCACGTCCTGCCTGTCGCAATTTCTCCAGTCCCAGGAAATGTCCGGTGACCCATCGGTCGACGTATTCGCGCAAGTTCCGCGACGCTCGATCTTCGATGAGGGCCAGCACCAAGGCCCAGTCGTTGTGCCGAAAACGCGTCAGTTGCTCAAGCAATATGCCGGTTGCTCGCATGGTTCTAAGGTCTGCGGTGCGACCATTCGACCAGATATGTTGCAGGAATGCGATAGACACGGAGAGATGCGACATGAGATCGGCTTTGCGAGTGCCTATAAAGGCGCTCGTCGCCCGGTAGTCAGCGAGCTCCGTGCTGGTGTCCGCTTGCAGCACGTTCAACAAGGTATCCGCATCGAGAGACAGATGGCCGTGCCGCCGCCAAGCCAGCTTGACCGTGATCTCGGCGTCGCGCTTCGCGTCAATCAACGACGCTCTCCGCGCAAAGGCAAGGATTGGTTGGAGCCAAACAGTCTTGATTTCACCGCCGACGGCCGCTGCGGCCGCTTGCCGATAATACATATCCTCCGATACGAGGACGTACCCCTCCCGTGCGACATACGCCTCATCGAGTACATCCGCCCCGAAGGTCTCGGTCAGCATTGAGGCGAGATCAGACGGTGTATCGGGAGCGGCACCAGGAATGATCTCGCAATGCTCCTCCACCTTCGCGATCTGCGCCGAAATGAAATTTCGTCGAGCCTCGATGTCCTCACGCGTATGCTCTTGCCGAAAATAGTGGCCGTCATGCCAGGCGATCGTCATCGACCTGTCCTCGCCGGCGAACTGGTCCCGGTCGCGCAGCGCCCGGAGTTCATCGATACAGGATCGCGGGATCACGAGGTTTCCGAAGACCGCGGCCAGAATGTCGAAGGCGTCGATGGTTGCGACTGTCCATGCCGTGTAGGTATCCAGAACCGCGCCGGCTGCACGATGCTGCGCGACCACGTCGCGGGCGGCATCGCGCTCCTGCGCGGTTCCTGAACAGGTGTCGATGTCGTGGTCGAGCGATCGGACGTAGTCAGCGAAGCTTACGGCGTCACCCCCGAGTCGCGTCGCCACCATACCCATCGGCAAGTGTTGCAGCAGATAGAGATCTGCAAGCTTTCGGTTGCTCTCGGAGACCCTCTTGATCTCATCAAGCGCGGGTCGAACGTCCCCCTCCTTCATTTTCAGGGTGTAAAAGCCCTGCGCGTCGGGGAAACGTGTTTGGAAGTTCCCCATGACATCATGGAGAGCATGCAGGTACTTGTGTTTGATCTCGGCCACACGCCAGGTGGTTGCGGCGCCTAACACGGCAGTGACCGTGAAGCCCTCACCAACCTTTAGACCCATGGCTCCCGCGGCAAGCTGATGTTTGGGGCTCACCAGTCCATCGGCCGGCCGATCCTGTCCCTCCGCAATCACGAAACTTGCCGACTCGCCGTGCGCACCCTCCAACCGCACCCAGGCGTCGAGTTCGACGGTGGTTGGTCGCGGGGTTTCGCGACCATTGAGATCGAACATCATCAACCCGAAATAACGCAGGGCTGCCTCGGGATCGTTTCTTGCCGCCTGCAATACGTCGTAGGCGAATGCCAGAGCTGGCTTGCGCAGACCCTCGGCGAACATCGCCTGTGCGACATACATTTTCTGGCCGGCGGTTCCTTTGACAGCAGCAAGATCAAGGCCCTCGAGAAGGGGCCTAATTTCGGCGCGACGGTCCATCCGCCTTAGCGTGGAGAAGAGTGTCAGATAGTTTGTTACATCGGGGCTGAGCGGAATCGCTCGACGAAGGCACGCTTCGGCCTCCTTCAGCGCGCCGCGGTTGTAATGCAGCAGGCCTTCCGCGTGCAGATAGAACTCGAGGTTCTTGATGGCGGATGGCAGCCTTTCAAAGAAGCGAATGGCGCGCTGGCGAATCGGATTGTCATTGACGAAAGCCCTGGCGAGCGCGCGCAGGGCGTCATTGTCATGGTCCTCCGCGATATGCCCGTCGAGCAGGTCAGCGACGATGTCGGAATCGCCGCGTCGAACCGCGTGCATTGCGACCATCAACCGCGCGGAGATGTGACTGTCGCGTGTAATGAGTTGCAGAGCCGAGCGAAAGGCCGTATCGGCGATGACCTCCAGGCCTTCCATCCGCGCGAAGTCGGCGACAACGATGCTGGCGCGCGGATCGTCGGCAACTTCGTCGGCAATCGCCTTGATCTTCACGTCGACGCCGCTCGGCCGCTGAATCTTCAGCTCGGCCAACTGGCAAGCGGTCACAACAAGTGTGCGCTCGACATCGGGAATGGTTTCGCTCTGCTCACGGCCGATCCGTGCCACCTCGTCCCACTCACCGCGTGAGGCGTGATAACGAAAAGCGAGAATGGTTGCGTCAGGTCCGACCGGAAGACGTTTTAGAAGGTCGCAGGCGAGCTCATTATCATTGCCCTCGACAGCGGCCAATGCCCCGCGCTTGGCAAGTTCGACGTCCTCCGGCGCTGCCGCAAGTCCCTGCCGCGCAAGCTCAAGAGCAGCAGTCAGATCGTCGAGGGCAAGGTAAGCCACTACGAGATTGCTGCAGAGTGCGGCGTCTTCTGGACGCACAACGCCTTCAGAGGAGCGCGCCGCGTCCCACTGTTCGCGCAAAACGCCGGCAGCCGCAATCACCTGGTCGCGCTGGTCCGGCCTCAGCACATGACCGCGCTGCACCACCTCGTCGCGCAAAACCTCATCGAGATCGGCGTCTGCCGCGAACTGCCGAGCGTGGCGGTCATTCGGGTGCTCTTTGAACGCCTGCCGCGCGGCCTCCCACCACGCTGGCATCAAGCCCCTGTGGCGCAGCACGTCGACGCGACCGACTGCCACCGCGGCGGTTCCCCTCACCTCGGCGGGGATGAGATCGAGCGGATCTCCGATGGTGGGGTCGAACCGCGCAGCCTGGACCAAGTAACCGGCGACGCCTTCGTTCGTGGGGTCCGCATTCAATGCGTCCTTTCCGAACGTCAATACCTCCTGCCATCGCCCTTGCAGCAGAAGCGAAAACGCTTTGTTGGCGATTGCCTTCGGCTCCGCCGGCGCGTGGTCATATGCGGCGGAGAGAAGTCGTGCTGCGTTTTCGTCGTCGCCCAAGGCCAATAGACACGAGCCGATGTTGGCCTTGATCCGGAACACGATACGGCCCGACGCCGTGTGTTCCACACGTGCAAGCAGGCGCTCCAACAGCGGCAACGCCGTCCGTGGTTTGCCGGAATTGGCAAGGTCGCGATATTCGTTGATCTCGGCGTCGAGCTGGGCTTCGAGCGCGCTGGTGCCCCTCGTCGCGTCGCCCGGCGCGAGATGCACACTTTCCAGTCTGGCAAACCGGGCGTCGAGGCGAGAGAGCCCGGTCTCCAGGCGCGTCTTCACCTCTTGTTGGATAGTAGCGACCTTATCGACCTGCTCGAGAATCTGGTCGCTGAATGCGCCGTAATCTGGATCGAACTGCTTGCGCGCCTCGGCGCTCTCGCTGATTCGCTCCTCCAGGGTGTTCCAGCCCCAAACGTAAATCAGGATGGCGCGGCCCTTGGCCTTCTGCTCAAGCGAGAGCTCGCGCACCAGTTCCTGCAGTGCGACGTCGTCGGGGGCGGTCGTGATGATGAAATATTCGCGCAGCTCCGGCCGGAATGTCAGTGCTTTGCGGACTTCCTCCCGAACCTCGTCCGCCGTCAGCACATGCCCGTCGCCCTTCAACTTGCATTGGATTCCCACCTGATGGGTGGGATCGCCGTTGCGCACACCGAAGAGATCGACTCCGTTCTGGCGCTGACCGCGACGGCCATTGCGTTGCACGTTCGGGTCACTGAGCAGACCGCGCCAAAGCACGATGGAGGCACGTTCGAAGGCCTGTTCATCGGCAGGCTTGGGGATTTGTGTGGCGGCGAGCAATGACATATCGAATCGTAGTTTAACGCCGTCGTATTTGCCGCGCGCAGATCTTCAAAGTATTCCCCACGCGCGATACCGTCCCCGCCCCGTCACCTCGCGGAGGCCGAGTTCGGCGACCAGGTCCTGGGCCGCGCGCGGCGTGATCTTGAGCTCCTCGGCGATCATGCCGGCCGAGACGATCGGCCGGCTCAATACGTAGTCGAGCAGCGCCGGCAGCCGGGAGGTGGAGCGACGGCCAGCGAGTTTGCGGCCGAGCAGGGTGCGGGCGGTGAGCCAGCGGTCGTGGTCTTTCAGGCCGAGTTCGGCCGCGGCGGCGATGGCCTCGAGCTGGACCGCGAGGCGGGAGGTCGCGTCGCGCGGTCGCCGCCGCTCGCGCGGGATCGCCTTCAGCCCGTCGTGGAGGCACGGCAGGTGAAAGCGCGCCTTGCCGCGCGCCCGCAGCAGCGCGGCGGCGAAGAGCCGGCCGTGCCACGGGGTGTGCTGCAGCGGCTCGATCGTGGTCCATGCGTCGGCCGCGATCGCCGCCGCCAGGGTTGGCGGCAGGCTGCCGGTTCGATCGAGGATGGCACGCCACGCGTCGAGACGTTCGTCCTCGTCCCAGTCGAGGTCGTAGACCAGCGGGTCCCGCTCGGGCTGCGGCTGGCGCCGACCATTGTTTTCGCCCGCCAGCGTGCGATCGGCCTGGGCGATCGCGGCGTCCACGGCCGCGAAGACGTCGGCCAGCCGGTTGTCGGTTGGGGCAACGCGAAACGCCTCGCCGGTATCAGCGTCGCTGCCTTCGTCCTCCGGACCGCGCGCCTCATCCTCTTCCCCATTCCGGTTGAGCCGTTCCGCTTCCCGGTCGCCCTGCTCTCCCCTGCCCCGCAGCCCGGCGAGGCCGGCCGCCGACAGCGCCCAGTCGGGTTTCGTGTCGGCGATGCGGCGGCGGGCGCGCAGGACGGCGTGCGCGCGGGTGAGCTCATGGGTCGGGGCGCGGACGTCCATGCCGGCGTCGTGGAGGACGAGGTCGTCAAGGTGGACGAGCTCGCCTTCCAGCCACAGGCTGGCGCAGGCGTCGGTGAAGTGAGTCCGCGCGATAAAGCCGTCGCGGATCGGGCTTTTGGCCAGGCGCTCGTCGAGGCGCGCCATGGAATCCTCCGCCATTGCCAGCGGTCCGACAATCTGGGGCCAAGGCAGTGGATGAGGGATCTGGTAGGCCGAAGGCAACACTCTGATAACCTTAACAAGAATCGCCGTAACAGAAGCTATCACGGTATTAGCTTCCGTCATAGCGATGCCTTCCAGCGCACGCCTCTCACTATCGATAACCTTCCCTTATCGATAGTGTTGGACACCGAATCGCAAATCAGCGATTCTCAGCGTCCTCAGCCCGGCAAATCACGCCCGCCGGGCCTCAGATCGACGCGAGGACGCCGCCGCTGCCAGCCCCCTGCCCTCTTCCGGACGCCTTCGGCCGCCCCCGGCGGCCGTTACTTGGTGCGCGGCACCCGGCGCAGACGGCCGGCCTTGGCGAAATCCCGCAGCTTCTCCCGCGCCGCCGTCGCCAGCTTCGGCGGCAGCGGCCCGTACCAGATGCTCGGCGGTGTCTGGCGGCCGGCGGCGCGCAGGTCCGGGCCCGGCCAGGCGAAGACGTTGGCCTCGTTGCAGACGATCCAGGATCGCTGCGCATCGAGGCCGAGACGGGCCTTGGTCACGGCCGGGATCTCGATCGCGGTCGCCGGGTCGGCCGGCGGGCTGTGCGTCACCGGCACCACGATCGCGACAATGCGGTCGCCGTCGCGGCGGGTCGCGGCGACCAGCGCGCAGGGCCGGTTCTTGATCCCCTCCTCCGCGCCGCGCCGGTGTTCGTCGGCCCACAGGTAACTGTAGCTGAGGAGCCAGCCGACCTTCGGCTCAAGGCTCACTTCGCCTCGAGCTCGGCGTTCAGGTGCTCATATCCCGGCGCCATCTCGCTCGCCTCGAGGGCGGCGATGTCCTCTTCGGTCAGGTCCTCGGCCTTGACGGCGCGCCGATCGCGGGCGCTGAGCCGCTCGTATTCGTCATACGACAGGACCACATTGCGCGGCCGGCCGTGCTTGGTGATCAGGACGGGCTGGCTGAGGGAGCGGTCGAGCGCCTCGCCGACGCGGTCCTGGAATTCGCTGGCGCTGATCGTGACTGTGGCCATGAGAAATCTCCGTTTCCGCCAAAATAGCGATTTTCGGGATTTATTTCAAGAACCGACTACGCGAGCCCTTAGCGGCAGCCAGGATCTCCGATGACGTCTTCAGCTACGCGTCTTCCCGACGCCGCCTCCCTTGCAGTTCTCGACCGCCTCGACCCGGCCTCGGTCGACCAGGAGCTGGTCTCTGCCCTCGCCGCGGCCTTTGTGGGCTTCGATTTCAGCCTAGCCCGCATCGACGACGACAACTGGCGTGACACCCGCACGGTGATTCGCCCAGACGGGACACGCGTCGGCGAGTTGAAACCATGGATGACGGCCGAGCTCGCCAAAGACGGCGGCGACGTCAAGGCAGTCTGGGCGCGCCTCAAGGAAACCGATCTGCAGATCACCGAGTGGCGCGGAAATAGCGCGTTCGTCTTCGCGCCGACTGGAGCCGGCGCGGCCGACTACATCCAGATCGCGCTCGGTCGCGAGATCGAGTGGCGCGCGGGCCCGATCGTCAACCCGGACTACCGGCCCTGGGGTGAGCAGGAATTGCTCGACCCGAGCTGGCCCCGCCGGGATCCCCTGCCCGACACGGACCGACTCGTCGGCCCCATCTACCGCCTCCTCGACCGAGCCGGCGGCGCGTTTATTCATGTCCGCAGCTTCCTCGATCGCTGCGGTCGCATCGAGCGCGAGAAGCGCGAGGCCAAGCGCCCCGAGATGGAGCGGCGCGTCGTCCGGGAGACCGGGCCGCGCGGGGCGACGCGCGAAACCCCGTTCCTTGAATTGGTCCCGGACTATTTCGAGTTCGTGCCGCGCGAGCTGCGCTTTTTCCGGGACTGGGAAGAATCAAGCGCCGGATCGCAGCGCGTCTTCGTGCACTGGGCGCTCGATGCGCGGGATTATACCTATAAGGACGAGCGTGAGGTCGGCTTCATTCCCCGGCCGCTGCGCCCGCCGCAAGAGCGTCTGTTGATGACGCCGGAGACCTCAGTCCACCAGCTCATGGACCGGATTGAGACTGTCGACCGGGAAATTGACTTGTCGTTCGGCTGGTTCTTCCTGATGACCCACGGCCATTGGGTCGAGCCCGATGTCGGTCTCGCGATCGCGGAGGGTCTCAAGGCGCAGCGGGTTCGTCTACCCGATCGTGACGCCGCCGTGCTGCTCCGCTGGGCCGACCGAACGTATGGCTTTTGACGGTAGGGCGATGGACGACATCACCGCCCGCGCGCTGGTCTCCGACCCCGAAACTCGCCGTGCTCTCCAGCTCGATGCACTTGCCTCGATCCTGCCGATGGAGCGGCGCGACCGGCTTGCCGAACTCCTGACTGACGAGGATGTGGCCACCCTGAAGCATCTCGCCCGGGAAGGCATGGGCGAGAATACGCTACGCGCATTGGCGTCCGACCTGGCCTACCTCGAAACCTGGGCGATGGCGGCGACCGGCGAGCCCCTACCCTGGCCGGCATCGGAGAGTTTGGCCCTGAAATTCGTGGCGCACCATTTGTGGGATCCAGCCAGGCGCGAGGCCGATTCACGGCACGGCATGCCGGCTGACGTGACGGCGGCACTTCGGGCGGCCGACGTGCTGCGAGCCGCGGGGCCGCATGCGCCGTCAACCGTCAAGCGCCGACTAGCGAGCTGGGGGGCGTTGCATCGTTGGAAAGGGCAGGAGGGTCCGTTCGCCTCGCCGAGTCTTCGGTCGGCGTTGAGGCTGGCGGTCCGCGCCTCCGGCCGTCCGCGCAAACGGAAGAGCAAGCGCGCGGTCACCCGCGATGTCTTGGATCGCCTGCTGCAAACCTGCTCGTCGGACCGACTCGCTGACACCCGCGATCTGGCGATTCTGCTGCTGGCGTTCGCCTCCGGCGGTCGCCGCAGGAGCGAGGTCGCTCGACTTCGGGTCGAGCAGTTAACCGACGAGCCAGGCGTTCCGCTTGATCCCCGTGACCCGAACTCTCCGATCCTGCCTTGTGTCTCGATCCAGCTTGGGCGCACCAAGACCGGCGACGCCGACGACGAGGGTAGGGTGTTCCTGGTCGGCCCGCCGGTTGAGTCGCTCCGCGAGTGGCTGGAGCGATCCGCCATCCAGAAGGGGCCGGTGTTTCGCGCGATCGATCGATGGGAGGCGCTCGAAGAATGCGCGCTAACGCCGCAGTCGATCAACCTGATCGTCAAACGGCGGTGCGCGATGGCCGAGCTCGACCCCAGCGAGTTCGCTGCGCATGGCCTGCGGTCAGGGTATCTGACCGAGGCTGCCCGGCAGGGCGTGGCGCTCCAAGAGGCGATGCAGCAGTCGCAGCATCGATCTGTTCAGCAGGCGGCCGGCTATTACAACGAGGTGGACCGTGCGCAGGGTAGGGCTGCGCGCCTTCTGCTGGGGTGAGCGCGGACGTTCGGATGCCGAAAAATGTTGTCTGCGGACAACATGGCGTATCTCGGTTCGGATGTTGTCTGCTGACAACAAATCAGCCTGCTTCATCGCTGAAAGCGGGCGTCAACTTCTCGTTAACCCTTAAATTCTTGCAGCGACTCGGGAATCGTGTCTTCTCTTGAGACGGACAATAGCCGTCTGACGCAGAGAAACCGTTTTGAGCCCGGAAAATGAGTATCGCTGAAGTAGAACATGAGACGGCAAGCGCCCGAATCACTCGGCATGCGGGGGTTCTATCGGGCCAGCTCCGGTCCCTTGGCACAACGCTCTTTCCTCCGGCGGCGAACAAATCACTCCGCTCTTTCACCTCCGGCGAAGTCGCAAAGATCGTGCGCGTGTCAGACGGGTATCTCAGGCAGCTCTCGCTAGATGGCCTTGGCCCGATTCCTTCGATCGGTCATGGGGGGCGCCGTTCCTACACCTTGGCGCAGATCAATGAGCTTCGGGCATACCTCGCCGAAGCGCGTCCCAGGGAGCGGCTGGAGTTCTTCCCGCGGCGGCGGCAGGGCGAGAAACTCCAGGTGATCACCGTCGCCAACTTCAAGGGCGGGTCAGCCAAGACGACGACCGCTCTCTATCTCTCCCAGTATCTCGCGCTTGCCGGATTTCGGGTGCTCGCCCTCGATCTCGATCCCCAGGCGTCACTTTCCGCCATGTACGGCTATCAGCCGGAATTCGATATCGGGCAGAACGAAACGATTTACGGGGCCATACGCTACGACGACCAGCGTCGGCCGATGCGAGAGATCGTTCGCCCGACCTATTTCGATGGAATTGGCCTAGTGCCGGGCAATCTCGAACTGATGGAGTTCGAGCACCACACGCCGCGAGCCATGATCGAGCGTCGCGAGCGCGGCCATGACCTTTTCTTTCGTCGCTTGGCGACGGCGATCGACCAAGTCGCCGACGATTACGACGTCGTCGTAATCGACTGTCCGCCGCAACTTGGCTACCTCACCATGGGAGCGCTCAACGCCGCTACCGCCATGCTCGTGACGATCCATCCCCAAATGGTCGACGTCGCGTCCATGAGCCAATTCCTCCTTATGACGTCGGACCTCATGTCCGTGATTGAGGAGGCGGGCGGACGCCTCGACCATGACTTCATTCGCTATGTCATCACGCGCCACGATCCGAACGACGTTCCGGAGGCGCAGATCGTCGCGTTGCTGCGGAACCTGTTCGGATCGGATGTGCTGCAGGCGACGGTGTGGAAATCGACCGCGATCGCCAACGCCGGCCTGACCAAACAATCGCTCTACGAACTCGATCGCGGATCCGTCGGGCGAGGAGCTTATGACCGCGCGCTCGAGTCGGTCGATGCCGTCAACGCCGAGATCACGCAACTGATGAACAAGGTGTGGGAGCGATGAGCAAACGCACTGACACGATCAAGAGCCTGTTCACCGCCCCTCATACGGCGCCGTTGTCCGCTGACAACAATGCGCCCCCGCCGGCGCGCGTCTCGGCCGGCGCCGTACGGTCCCTGAAGGATTCCTTCTCGGAGGTTGAAAAGGAAAACCAGGCGCTGCGTGACAAGCTCGCCGCCGGCGTGACGATCATCGAGGTCGACCCGTGGCTGGTCGATCCGTCCCCGGTGGCTGATCGCTTTCGCGACGATGACGCCAACGCCGACGAGGTTCTCAAGCAATCGATCGCTCAAAGAGGACAGGAAGTCCCGATCCTCATGCGCGAGAATCCAATCAAGCCCGGGCGGTTTCAAAGCGCCTATGGCCATCGCCGCGTTCGCATCACCCGGGAGCTCGGCATTCTCGTCAAAGCGATCCTCAAACCGCTTTCGGACGAAGAGCTCGTAATCGCGCAGGGCCTCGAGAATGGCCCGCGCGAGGATTTGAGTTTTATCGAGCGCGCGATGTTCGCTATGCACATCGAAGATGCCGGTCATAAGCGATCAGTGGTTCAAGATGCGCTCGCCATCGATCGGGCGGAGGCGTCAAAACTGATCGCCGTTGCAAAGGCAATCCCGCAGGACATCGTCACCGCAATCGGCAAGGCTCCGAAAATCGGACGCGGCCGTTGGCAAACACTATCGGAACTGCTCGCGGATGCCGCAGCGGCGAAGCGGACCAAGGCCGCAATCTCCGATCCGGCTTTCGCCAGCAAGGATTCGAATGCCCGGTTTCTCGCCGCGTTTTCCGCGGCGAGCAGACCGACCGCAACACACGCGTCCAAGGCTGGCCGTTTAGCGGCGGTCGTCGCGACCAACGGGCAGAAAATCGCTCAGATCCAACATGCCGACCGCGAGTTGAAACTCTCCATCGATAAGGCGGTGCCCGCAGCGTTCGCGGACTTCCTCGTCGATCAGCTCCCGCACTTGTTCGACGCCTTTTCCAATTCGAGCGAGCGCCAGGAGACCACCGAGGCCTGATCGCCTCATCGTCAATCACCAACCAGGAGCAACACGGCAAAAGAAAAAAGGCCCCCGAAACGGAGTTCCGGAAGCCTTCTCTTCAAGTTTGGCGACTGACAGAGAATCACTTTCGCGAATCGCAGTCAAGAGTCTCCACGCGATTTGATCGCCGTTTCGGCGAGCGGATTTTCTTTGCCCTAACTGAGGCAAAGAGATGCAATCACATTCCCCAACGACGCCCTTTGGGCGGCGATCGCTGACGCTTGCCCATGTGTCAAGCCAGATGGTGGCAACCGCGCGGCTGCCTGAGAAGATCGTCCACAAGTGGAAGATCTTCCACGCCATCTGCACGGCACGGCCGCGCCTTGGCGTTTCGGAACGTTCGCTCTCCGTATTGGATGCGCTCCTGACGTTTCACCCCGAAACCGCACTGACCGGTGAGGACGATCTCATCGTCTTCCCGTCGAACCACCAATTGTCGCTGAGAGCTCACGGCATGCCGGCGTCGACGTTGCGACGCCACCTCGCCGTGCTGGTCGACGCGGGTTTGATCGTTCGACGAGATAGCCCCAACGGCAAGCGTTATGCGCGCAAGGGCAGGGCCGGCGAGATCGAGCTTGCCTTCGGGTTCGATTTGTCGCCGCTGGTCGTGCGATCAGAAGAGTTCGAGAACCTGGCGGCCGAGATCGAGGCGGAAGCGCGGGCGCTGAAACTCGTTCGCGAGCGGATCACGCTATGCCGGCGCGACATCGCGAAAATGATCGCCACGGGGATCGAGGAAGGCGTCCCGACCCGCAGGGAAGGGCAGGGGCCGACCGACTGGCAGGAAGTCCATGCCGCCTTCCGCTCGATCGTCGATGGGATTCCGCGTACCGCGACCAGACAGGAACTCGAGCCGATAGCCGAAGAACTCTCGCGGCTCGCGGACGACGTACTCAATCTTTTGGAAGCGCACATTAAATCTCAGAATCCAAGCGCCAATGAGTCCCATTCTGAGCGCCACATACAGAATTCAAATACAGACCCCTTTATTGATCTTGAACCTAGCCTTCGAGAAGGCAGGGCGGCGAGGGCGGAGCCAAAACCTCAACCATCGCGACCTGCGGAAGGATCCTATCCTTTGGGGATGGTGCTGAGCGCTTGCCCGGACATCGTCGATTACGCCAAAGGCGGAATTTCGACTTGGCGGGATTTTCTCGCGACGGCGTCGGTGGTGCGATCGATGCTCGGAATCAGTCCCAGCGCATGGGAAGAGGCGCAAACCGTCATGGGCGAAACCCAGGCGGCAATCGTCGTCGGCTGCATCCTGCAGCGTGGAGCCGCGATCCGTTCCGCGGGCGGATATTTGCGTGGGCTGACGCGAAAAGCCGAGGCCGGTGAATTCTCGCTCGGGCCGATCCTGATGGCGCAGATCAACTCGCGGCTTCACGAAAAGCGACCGGCCTGATGGACGAAAAAGACGTCTCTCCGCGGCGCGCTGGCTCAGGCGTTGTCGGCGTCATTTCCGGAGCTTGGATCCCGGCCGAATCTCGACGCAAGATCCCGCGTGATCCAGGACCGAACGGCGCTTGTCGACGGCCATCGCCAGTGCGCAAACCGGTCGCGCCGGGTGCGGTCCGCGGTCTGGAATCGAGTTCCGATCGTGGCGTCCATCATCGGCACGTCGCTCTCGTCCGTCCTGGGGGGAGGGGCAGGGGGGATGATCGCAGTCGTCTTGCCAACTCGCGGGGCCCGTCTGGCCGGATGAGAACGGGCGACGCTCACGGCCTTCTCCGGTTTGGGCTGCGGCTCCCGGTTGCATGGCGGAATACCTATGGCCGTCGCCGGCACGTCGACCCCTGGAGCCAAGAATTTCCCCTGCCGGATCACCCCGCGAGCGGGGACCCCGACCGGCATTCCTCGCGCATGCGCCTGCGGCGCCAAAATTCGTGGCTCCTGCCGGGGAGCGGCGCTGCGCTTGCCCTTCGCCCGCGTCTCGCGGGCTACGGCTCTGTGCCGTCTTCCCGGCCATGACGGATCGCCATCGCAACGGGGCGCAGCCCCACAAGATGGAGAGAGACCATGCGTAACATCGCCGAATTCACCCTCATCGGTCGCGTCGGGACCATCAAGGAAGTTGGCAAGACCGTCCGCGTCAGCATCTGCGCCAACTATCCCTTCAAGGACAAGGACGAGTGGAAAGACGACGCGCACTGGAACGAAGTCACGATCTTCACAAAGTCGATTCAGACCTACGTGAAGGAGCACGTCAGCAAGGGTGACCTGGTCCATGTGCGCGGACGGCTGCGGCAGAATAGCTTCGAGCGCGACGGTCAGCGGGTCTACACGGTGGATCTCATCGCCCTCGAGTTCGGCCGGCTCGCTCAGGCGAGTGACCGCGCGGCCGCCTGAGCCAGGAGCGGGGAGGCGAAAGCCTCCCCATCCCTTTCTTGCCGGCCGGGCCGCGTTCTGCGCCCCGATGATACTCAAAGTCAGGACGGCAGTTTTCGCGACCGCGTCTGGCGCGCCAGGGCCCGATCAGCCCGGTTCTTCTTTCCGATCGCCGAAACCAGGTCGTCATAGTCGACGCCGCTCTTCTTGAGCGCGCGGCGCGCGTCCGACGCCTCGAAGCCCAGGAGTTCGAGCGCGCTCATGTTCAGGCTTGATGCGATCTTCTCGATCGTCCGCAACGTTGGATTTCCGATTCCGCGTAGCATCGTATAGTAGGTGCCCCGTGCCAATCCGGTCTTTGGCCAAAAGGCCTCCATGCCGCCGTTTTCGAGTTCGAGCTGCTGAAGCCGAACAGCGAGCATTTCGTTCAGCACCGAATGATCGACGGATTGGGGCTTGCGGACGGGCGGCATCGCGACCGAGTTTTCACACAAATTGAGACACCCTGATCCATCATCACACCCCGTGTCTGAAGTCCAGTATATTGGACGTTGTCAGATCAAATTTTCTTTGAAAATGACTCAACTTAGTGGTCGCAGGCCTTGCGAAACCCGGCTCTGCGTCGTCCGCCTGGCCGCGACGCTTCCGAGAAACGCGATCGGCTCGATGCCGGCGCGCTCGGCGATCAGCTCGATGTAATCGAGGCTCGGATTGGCGGCGGCCGTCATCAGATGGAAGTAGCTCGATCGCGGGATTCCGAGCCGCTCCGCGAAAGCGCGGCGGCTTAGCCCCAGTTCACGGCGCAGACCCTCGAGCGCTCCCTGGAAGGCTAGGAGAAGCGTGTTGCCCTGGGCCGCGTGTGCAGCCTTTCGACCGGATTTCTTTGCGACCATCGCTCACCCGCCCGCATCGAAAATCGATGGCGCCGTCCCTGAACTCACACGTTGGACGCCTAATCAACATTCAATATAATAGACGGATTCGATTCAACCAGGAGCAGAGCGTTCGGACAAAGAAAAACCCGGCAGAGCCGGGTCTCTCATGAGGGTGAGCGGGCTGGCGACACCAATCGCCAACAGTGCCCAAAACGCTTGATGGCACTTTAGCGCGCCCCACCCGACAGTTCAAGAGACTCAGCGTTTTTACGCCACGGTCTTTGTTTGACCCGCGCTCTCGATCAGGAGAGTCCGCGAATGGAGATGCTTGGCCAAGGTCCGACGACGCCCTTCGGAAGGGGTAGGTTAACGCTTGCGATCGTTCAAACGCAATGCGACGTCAACACATGCCCACCCGGTAAGCCGGTTCACAAGTGGCAGGTATTTCGACATATCTGCGAAGCGAGATCCCAGCTCGGCGTTTCTGATCGGGCGCTCGCCATCCTCAACGCCCTCGTCAGCTTCCATCCTGATACGGTGCTCGTCTCGGGCGCGGCGGACCTCGTCGTCTATCCCTCGAACCGGCAGCTTGCGCTCAGGGCCCATGGCGTCGCCCCTTCGACGCTCCGCCGGCATTTGGCTTCTCTCATCGCCGCCGGCCTTCTCCTGCGGCGCGATAGCCCAAACGGAAAGCGCTATGCTCGGCGAGCTGCAAGCGGGCATATCGATCAAGCCTTCGGCTTCGACCTCGGCCCGATTGTCGCCCGCGCAGACGATTTTGCTCGTCTCGCCGAAGCGATCGCCAGGGAGCGCCAAGCGGTCGATCTGCTGCGAGAGCAGGCCACGCTCTCCCGTCGTGATATCGCCAAGATGATCGCGGCAGGCGTCGAGGACGGCGTGGATGCCGACTGGTCGACGATTCATCGCGATTTCCGTCAGTTGGTCGCGCGCCTTCCGCGTGTTCCATCCCGCGAGGCCCTTCAGCCGCTCGTCCAAGAACTCGCCATGCTTGCCGCGACCGTCCTCGAAATTCTGCGACAACACCTCGATCAGCACGGGCAGAAGCCAGCGACCGCGCAGGTCCATCCGGCAGACGATTGCAGCGAGCCAGAACCGGACGCGGCGCCGGTGTCTCCCCCCGCCGCCGCACCTAGTGTCAAACCCCAGGCACCGAACACAATTCCAGTTCGATTGATCGTCGAGGCTTGCCCGCACTTTGGCGACTATGCCAGCGACGATATTCGCACTGCGCGCGACGTCATTGCGACGGCGACCCTCATTCGGCCTCTGCTCGGCGTCAGCCCGAGTGCCTGGGAAGACGCCTGCACGGTGATGGGGGAAGGCCAAGCGAGCGCTACTCTTGCCGCAATCCTGCAAAAAGGCGACGCCATCAAAAACCCTGGCGGATATCTGAGAACGCTGACACGACGCGCCTCTGCAGGTCAGTTCTCGATCTGGCCAATGCTTATGGCGCTCGCAACGTCCCGCCTAAACCGGCAGGACAAACACGCCCGAGCGCCATCCGACTCCTTCCCTTCCGGATGAACTGTCCCTCCGCGATCCTCGTTACGCTGAGGCCCTGATGCGTATCGCTTCAGTCCCTCCGCGGCGGCAGCCGCCCGATCCGCTTGAGGTGGTCGTAAACGATACGGTCGATAATTCGCAGCGGGTGCGTGCGGTCTTCGGCCGCAAGTTGACGCAGCACGAGATCGATCGCGTCGGGAAACCGCATCGCGTAGGGCCGCGAGGACGAGCGCTCGCCATAACCATCGAACGGGTTGCGCTCGCGTCGCGGCGCCGGCTTCGGTCGTGGTGACGATCTAGGCACTTCCGCGTTAGCGACCGCCGCCTCGCTTGGCTTTGGAACCGGCGCAGGTGTGATGGGATCATCATAAGCGGGCGTCACGACGACGGGCTGAACAGGAGCGACAGCCTCGACGCGGGCGATGCCGGTCCGTTGCGATCGGAAGGCGTCGCGGGGCAGGGTAGGGCGGTCGGGCTTCGGCGTTGCCGCTGAGTCGTTCATGCGGCCGTCTCGTCCGTGGCGGTGCCTTGGCTCGCCGCCAGCAGCTCGCGCACGACCTGGTCCGCATTGTAGCGCGCTTTACGCACGGACTCGTCTTTGTCACTCATCTGGTAGAGTGTCCCGTGACCGCTCGTCATCGTGCGGTACGTGACACGTCGATAAAGGGCGTTTGCGCAGACGGGAACGCGTTCGGCGTCCAGATAAGCCACCACCTCGCGCAATGGCCGGGTATTCCGGTCGAGACTGTCGTACTCGTTAAAGAGCACGCGGTGCTGGCTCATCGGCAGCTTCGCACCGGCGGCGTGCTGCTCGAGGTTTCGGATGGTTCGGACGACCTGAGAAGCGTCGAATGTGTGGACCTTGCAGGGCAGCACCACGAGATCCGCACGCAGAGCCGACTCAATGAGAACGCCGCCATAGTAGCCGGGTGTGTCGACAACGATGACGTCGTACCCGCCAAGCCGTTCTATCGCGTGGAGCAGGGCCGCTTCATCGGGCGCCCGGACGAGATCGACGCCTTGCGGACTGAGGCCGCGCACGACGGAGGAGGCGTGCCATTGATAAGACGAGCCTTGGGGGTCAGCGTCGACGATTGCGGCTGAATAGCCGTGCTTGGCAAATTCGCCGGCCAAGATGATCGCAACGGTGGTTTTGCCGCTGCCTCCTTTTGGGTTCGCCACTGCGAAGATGCTCGGCATGCCGGCCTCCCTGTTGCGTCAATGCCGCAATTCGTGAGTGACAACATACAGTAAAATGAACATGGCGCAACGCGCGAAAGCGCGATCCGCGCAAGGCGATGTTGCTTCAATTCGGCAGTGTCCTATTGCAGCGATATCGGGATATCGAAAGCTCGCAACCTTGCATTGGGGCATCTCGTTATAAGCGACATGCGGCACTGGTACGTTGTTGGATTGATGAAATACCGCAGTAGCGTTGTTGGCACGTCCGATAAGGCGGCATTCGGATATTGCTGGAATGTTTGTGTGCGGGAATGTCGTATTGTCGTATTGCGGTTCGCACTGTGCGCGTAAGTGATGCGGAGTCCATGCGGACGGCTCTTCGGACGCAAGAGCCCTTCATGCATCGACTTCTTAGGTTCATTATATTAGATATTGGTTGACAAGATACCGGTTTGTGGGCCAAACCGGGGACGGCTGCTGGACGCAGCCGAAGCGCGCTGACGCGCTGGCGCCGGCATCTCGTCGATGCCGGCATGTTCGGCTCCCGGTCTTCAACCGAGGAGCCGTTCGAACGGGAAGGGAAGGGGAGCGCCGATGGCTCGCTCCGCCAGAGCTCCGCGACGCAAGCCGAGGCTCCGGACAGAGTTGTCCGAGGCTGACGAGGACCATCTGCAGCGAGCCGTGGAGCTCTATGGACTGCCGAAGGCCGAGGTCGTGCGGCGGCTCATCCGAGCCTCAGTCCAGGCAGGTCCTGCCTTGTCGGCCGAGAACACCCGAGTCGTCGTCGAGCTCGCACAACAGGTGCGGATGGTCGGTCGCAATCTGGCTCAGGTCCTAAAGGCCATTCATCGTGGGCAGGCGGTGCGGATCGAGGATACCGAGCCGGTCTGGCGCGGGCTGCACGAAGTCGTCGCTGCGATCAACGACGAGCTTACGGAAATGACCGTAGTCTATGGTTCGAAGCTGCGGCGGGAAGCCAAGCTCACCCTGCCGCAGGAGCCGATTGCGGAGGATGCTTCGTGAATCGCGCCATACAGATCACCTGGTGGGTTGAGCAGGTCGAGGCGACACGGCACGCGGTGGCGCAAGCACGCGAGGAGCGGCTTCGGCCGCGGCCGTCGGGTCTGCTCGAAGATGATCTGCGCCGCCGGCGCGCCCGCGTCCCGCCGCTTCCGAAGTCGCCGCCTGTGAAAGAGATCATCCAAGGTGCGACCATTACGGGCGAGCGTGATGAGGAGCGGGCGAGAGCTCTGCCGGCTGTCAGCGGCGGAGGCGGCGCCGGCGGCCGCTCTGGAACGCCACGCGGGGCGGGGCTTGCGCCGATCGCCGGCGGTCTCAGCGGGGGAGCGACGGGCGCCAGCCGGGCAGGGCAGGGCGGAGCGGTCGGTCGCGCCCGGCAGCTTGCCGCAGGCTATCAGCCTGCCGTCATCAAGGTCGTGTCCTATGCGCGTGGCGTTGCGCGCGCGGCAGCGACGGGTCAGTACGTGCAGCGGGAGGACGTTCCGCTTGAGACGCATGATGGACGCACGCTTTCCGATCGCGAGGCGGTTGCCGATGAAATCAAGGCTTGGTCCAGCTCGTTCGCCAAACGAGCGGAAAGCCAGGATGTCGGCGCCATCCGGCTGAGGCTCGATGGCGTCTCCGACACCGCCGAGGGCCGAGAGACCTACGCCAAGGCGGTCGCCGCCGGGTTCGACGGCCATCGCTATGCCTATCGCCTTGAGACAACGGCATCCGGCGCACTCGAGGCGCGCGTCGTCGTTGCGATGGCCGGCCTCTCCAAGGAGAGGTTCAGGGTGCGCCAGGAGCAAGTAGGCGACGGTGAGAACGGGTTCACCCAAAAGCGCCTCGACATGAAGTCGGAGGCCCGTGTCGCAGAGCGGATCGCTGGCGCAACCGCAATCCCCGTGGATGCGATCCGCCTCGCGCCAGGCGCGACCAGCCACGGCCGCGATGGTGTGACCTATCGACTCAACAAACTGATCGAAAAGGGCCCGGCGACCGACGACCGCGGCAAGACCGTTAGCAATGTTGCGGATGCCCGGATCGCTGCACGCGAGTGGGGACCATCGTTGCGTTCCCAATCCGCGCGCGACACGATGCATCTCATCATCTCGGCGAAAGCCGGGACGGATGTCGAGGCACTGACGCGAGCAGCCCGCGCCTTCCTGCAGGATCGGTTCGCCGACCACAAGTTCATGTTCGGGGTCCATACGGACAAAGAGGCGGACGGGCACATCCATGCGCATGCCGTGATCGCGGTGAGATCCGAGTCCGGTCAGAAGATCCACCCCAGCCGCGAAACCTTCTCCGAATGGCGCCAGGCCTACGCTCAGCATGCCCAAGCCGAAGGATTGAAGATCGTGGCGACGTCGGCGCGAGAACGGGCATCGTCGCAGAGCTATGGTCCGAAGGACAAGGCGATCGTCGAGGCCGCGGACCGTCCTCGCCCGGCGCGCGAGGCTCGCGATCGGGCCTACGCGGCGGATCCAGCTAACCACAGGCTGATCGATAATGCCCGCCAAAGGATCCAGGTGGCGCGCACAAATCCGATCCGTCTGCCGATGTCGGCTCCCGATCGTAAAGCCGTGAACGAAAGCGTCCTCGCTTGGAAGACGGTCGCCTCCGAGCAGCCCGGCAATCCCGTGGCAAGGGGCATGCTCGAAAGGCTGTTGATGGCTCAGACCGTCGGGGCCATTCTTCAAACGATTGGGAGGCGGGTCGACCAACTCACCAAGGAGGGACCGGAAATGGCCATCACGTCGGAGCAAATGGTGAAAGATCTTCGCCTCATGAACGAGGCAGTGTCGAGAACAAGCGATTTGCTTGATGGTGAAACGAAACAGCAGTTCCGGGAAGCCTCATCGCGGTATCTCGAGACGCTTGCCAATCGGCTGGACCTGCAGCGCGTGCAGGAGCGTGGGGTCGAGCGAATGACGCGGGCGGAGGTCGCCGCCATCGCCGGCGTCGACGCCGAGCGTCTGATCGAGCAGGCGGAAGCGCTTCGGCTGCGTGAAGGGCGTGAGGCGACTGAGGCCGCGCGGCTTGCCGATCGCGCTGTGAATGCCGAGCGGCGCGAAGATGCGGTTGCGGGGCTTGATCCGACATCCCAACGTGAGCTTCGCGTTGAGAGAGCGATCGTTGCAGGAACCGAGCGCGCGGCCGCGAAGGAAGCGCGCGAAGCGGCCGCCACGGCTCAGGCCGCTCACGTGATAGCGGAGCATCCCGGCCAGCCGTTACCTACAAATGTGATCCAAACCGACGCCTTGGCAAAGTTACGCGCAGAACAGGAAAAAATCGTACTCGAGCTTGAGGCTGACAAGGCTGAGACACAGATTATCAAAGGCCAGCGGCTTACATGACGGGTCAAGAAGACGACGATCAATATCTGCGGATTATCACCTCACCACGTTTGCTCGCATCGCTATCGCTATGGCATGGGCTTTGTTCATGGCGCCCAATTTCTCGCGAGCAGATGCCATATGTTTTAGGACGGTTGACCGAGATATTCCCAGAATTCGCGATATCTCCCAGTCAGTTTTGCCTTCTGCCGACCAGAGCAAGCAATCAATTTCTCGAGGCGTGAGCCTGGATTGTTTACCAATCCTTCGGCGAGACGTTATCGTCAATAGACGCCCTGCGGCGAAATTCGTCACGAAGGCGAACGCAGCCGCTTCTTCTTCGCTGATCTGTAAGCGTTCTCCGCCGAACGAGAATGCCGCATGTGCTCCGTCAATTGATTGAATCGGGACGACGAGACCATTGACCAAGCCGAATTCGGACGCTTCTCCGCCAATTACTTTGACGTCTTTCGACGAGCGGCAAGAATCGTAGGCCTCGGTCCAGCTAAACAAATTGTGGTCGGTTTGCAGACGTTGAACAACCGGATCACGGAATACGTAATTCCGCTCATTGTATCGCGCAGCCCACTCGAGAGGGAACTTCTGAAACAGGATCTTCGAAGGAATATCGCCAGCGGTGCCGGGATCGAGCCTGGGAACCCAACCTGCGAAAAGAGCGGTGAGGCCGAACCGGGCTGCGTAGGCAAGAAGACGCGTCTCGATGTCTTGAACATCAATGGCTTGCTCGAGCCAACCAAGAACAGTCCAGGTTTGTGTTAGATCCAAGTTCAATGGTGGGCGTCCCCGACATGTGATTTTCACTGTTAGGCTATTATTCTACATGCATCGCCATACCGCCAATGCCGGCACATCGGATAACGCCGTGAGAAGACGTTTTGTCCATGGCCGCGCGCAGGAGTTTAAGGTAGACTTTCCGAGCATTAATGTAATTTGTCGCCATTTCCGAGGCAGCAAGTTTCTCATAGGGATTTCCGGCGTTGCCGCCGGCAAGATTCGGCCTGTCGCTGCTCTGCCGGCCGGGACGCACCGATGATGGTGCGCGTCGGGGCGCGCTTGCGCCACCGCGTACCGTATTGCCTCGATCTGCTCAAGCCACCAGGTGATCTGTATGGCGCGATTCACGGAGCATACTCCGCAATCGGTTCCTGCGGCAGGGTGAGCTTGGCTTCCCGCCGCAGCTTCGAACCATAGGCCACGGTCATTTCCGTGAGCTCGTAGTTGATCGCAGCGACGACTTCGTGCAGCCCGCGCCGCCATAACCATCGAACGGGTTGCCCCCGCAAAAGTTTCACGATTTCGTCGCGCTAAACTAAATCGAGACGACTATTTTATTTTCGACACTGCTAACTCCTGGTGCAGCCCACGCAGAGCGTTCGGCTTCCTGACGCTCTGCCCAAGAGCGGACTGTACCTCGCAAGGTTACTTTACTGCCCTCAACGTCTACGACGACTTTGTCCGCATCAACCTTGGCACTGCGCACCAAAGCATCTTCGATCTTGTGCTTGACATCGCTCGCACTGACGCGCGGCTTGACTTGAATGAGATTGGAGATCGATTTAACACCAGAGATCGAGCGGACTGAACGCTCGGCCCATTCCTTCTGATAGTTCCATTCTGCCTCACCCTCGAGTGTGAGATATCCGTTTTTCACTACGACACGGATGCTGTCAGAACTCGACGGCAGTTCACGTTTGATGGCCTTGACAGCCTCTTCAGCTATCTCAGGATCGGTTCGTTCATACGAAAGCTTGACTTGAATATCGTTAGCGATGCCTTTGACACCGGAAACACGCCTTGCAGCTTTTTCCGCTTGATAGGAGTCCATGTAGCTCTTTGTGAACCCGGTTAGAGTCACAACGCCATCCTTCACGGCAACGGCGATATGGCTGGAATCGTTGATCGAGGGATCCCATTTGATCTCATCCTCGACGTCACGCTTTATCGTAGAATCTGTGCGAAATAGTGAAACCATTTAACTTCTCCCTTTCCTCGAGACTTCCTATCCGCAAGCAACTATCGTCCGAGGCAAGAATGCCCGCATTGATCGTTGTCAATGTCAGTTTGTTCATCCGGAGATGGACTGCGAGGGTTGGGTTGTAACAACTGATCCCAGAGTCGGAGCCTCCCGTGAAAGCGCACAACAATGCCCGCATGACGGTCGACGGTCGAGCCCTTTTGGCGAAACGGGATGCTTGCCGACAGGAGCTCAGCGCCCGCCCGCTTTTGGCATCGCCTGCCAGCGGTGATGGCTGCCGCGATCGAAGGGCTCAGGCGGGGGGACGGACCGGCCCGCACATCGCTGTTCGCCTCGGCCCTCCTCGCTCGACCGTCAGCGCCATTCCATGGCTGTGTCGGCGATACTTCCCGCCTCGTTTAAGCCTAGATCCTGCCCGACGAGAAGAAAGGGGCGCCTTCGCCTTCCTGCTCCGGGCGCGGGCCTTCTTCGCCGCTCATGGCGTCCGCGTCGAGCGGGTGGTGACCGACAACGGCGCCGCCCACAGGCGCGACGACTTCCGCAATCTGTGTGCCGCCAGCCGCCTCCGCCATATCCGCACCCGACCATATACGCCGCGCACCGAGCGCTTCATCCTGACCAGCCTCAGGGAATGGGCCTATGCCAGGCCTTATCGATTCTCCGCAGAAAACGAACCGAAGCCATGACCCGCTGGATCGACGCCTACGACACAAAAAGACCCCGCTCAGCCCTCACCAACCAAACCCCATGCCTCAGGCTGAACAACGTTCTTGGGAACGACAGCTAGAGGACAGCCGCTATCCAAGAAACCATGGCAAATCCAAATAGCACCAACAGCGAAAGCGACTCAGTAGTTCGTGCGAAGTCAGGAAGCGACGGGCTTGCACGCAATTGGTGGGCGATCGCGATCCGCGCAACGCTTGCTGCTGGGTTTGCAATTGGCATCTTTTGGGGTCCCGCGCATACATTCGCAGCACTAGTTGTGATCTTTGCAATATATGTCGCGGCTGACGGCCTCGCCGCTATTGTCGCTGGACTTTTTAGGATTAGGCGCCGTGAGTTGTGGCGGAGTTTGGTGTTTGAGGGCGCGCTTAATCTATTTTTTTCGACCGCCGTGCTCGTTTGGCCCGCCATTGCCGCCACTGCCTTTGTAAGTCTGGCCAGCATATGGGCTGTTGCAACTGGTGCGTTGTTGCTTGCCGCCGCGCGGCGAACGCCGGAGAGTTATATCCAGGGACTACTAGCCTTGGTAGGACTGGTGTCGATTGTATGGGGCGTACTGATAAGCATCGTAGGGTCATCGTCGGATGGTGCCGCGAATACGTTCGCTGGGTGGCTGATGGGTTATTTATTGTGTTTTGCCGTGGCGCTCGTGGTTCTTTCTGGCGTTTTACGACACCAGCACAGACGAAGTAAGACGGAGTTCTAGCCGATCGTAAAGTCCACAAACAATGATCGTCGAACCATAAAGGTATGACGTGCCATCAGTCAGGAGTCGTTCATGAAGAAATTGTTGTCACACTTCCGTTTACTCGTCTTGGTGACGAATTGTCTCCCGTACAGCTATGCTGTGGGACAGGAAGTGGCCCTCACCCCTGTGGAGACTGCAGAACTCGCGAGAGGCTATAGTGGAGAGGCGCTAAAGCGCAAAACAGTTGTTAATGAAAAAGGCGAGACTCTCGGACGAATCAGCGATTTTATCTTTGGCAAAGATGGCAACATTTATGTGGTCCTCGCAGTCGGCGACCTCGTGTCGTATCACTTAGTCGCCATTCCGTTTCGAAGCCTTAAACTCGAGAATTCGAGCGGAAGTATTGTGTTGTCCGGTATCAATCCTTCAACACTGGAAAAATTGCCGGTGTATTTACCTCGATAGCGGATTTCGTAAATCCTAAATAGATGTGCCGGGCATTTAGATGCGAGTTCCGACGAAGCCGTGCTCCGCTCCCAAATCTTGGATCGCCGGAGGTTAGAGTTTCCGGGTTATCCTCGACGCGAACCTCGATCGTGTTGTCCGGCATCTCACCGTTCCGGCGGAGGCAACATCAGCGGATCCATCAGTTTGACGATTTGCTTTCGGCCTTCTCCATCGACAATTGCCAAATTGGCAAGGCCGGCTGCTCCCTCGTCCGCAACTAAGCTCCGGGGCTTATGGATGATGTGATCGAGGCCTTCGAGCGCCACTTCAATGATATCGTCCTTCGGATCATAAGTAATACCAAAGATATGAATCTGCTTGGCGACGATTTGGTCCCCTATCGGAAGACCCGCGACCTCAATTTCTGCCCGCTTTCCCTCCAGGCCCTTGGAGATGCGATCGCAGTAAGATTTCCATTCGCTCTTTTGAAGTTGACGGACAGGCATTTGCTTCATGCTCCTCTAGCGGCGACACTCTCGTTGATTTCCGACATCAAATCAAAGGCCATTAGGTTCGCCCGCAACGGCGAAAGTCAGGACGTCGGTCACAAATACCTTCCTGGCCGTGCGTCTCACCAATTCCGGCTCAACTGACTCGATCCTATTGCGCCATTGCTGAATGTAATCGATACCTTGCGTCATACGTTGGACAGCAAGAAGTCTTGAAGAAATAGCGGACGTGCCGTCCATCGATACGGGCAACATGTCCTTGAGATAGGACTTTGCCGCTGCGATTTCTTTGTCTAAAATCTCTCCTTGGGCCATACGACGCCACTCCGCCTGAATTGTTTCGATCGCTGCTTGTGTCTTGACGTTTTCCGTCGCGAACCGACCGATAAGAAGATCGGCTTGCGAAAGTGTCTCCGGGGCGGTGCGAATTGAGTACACGAGCCCCCGCCGCTCTCGCAGTTGGACGAACAGTCGCGATGTCAGTGTCCCGCCTCCCAGGATGTGATTTAGCACGAGCATGGGAAGGTATTCGGCCGAGGTCGGAGAAATGCCCGGTTGGCCGAAAACACATGCGGATTGGGGAAAGGGCAGACGCACAATGGCAGGCGCAAATGTTCGATACTCGGCCTTTGCACGAGCGTCGATTCCTCGACCCTTCGACCCATTTGGGAAACCACGATCAAGCAAATCCGATAATTCAGCGGCATTCACGTCGCCCGCTGCTGCCACAACGAGTTTCGAGTTCGTTAATCGAGACTGAAAGTTTTGCAAATCAGCCGACGTGATGCGGCCATTTGCTTCACGAGAGCCGAGCGGAGGATACTTATACGGATGTTCCGGGAAAGCAGCCTCCCACCACGCGCGTGAGGCGACATAAGCTGGATCGTTGTCAAGGCGCGCGAGATCAACGTCCCGTTTGATCCTGACCCGCTCGATGGCTTCAAGATCGAAGCGCGGCTGCAACAAAGCCAATCGGAGCAAATCGAATGCACGATTTCGATGCTCGCGTGCGACCTCGAGGTGTCCGACCAGCGCATCTCGGTCTGCGGCAAAGGATAGCGTAGCTCCGATATCCGCGAGTTGTTCCTGAAATGCCTTGGCATCAAATACACCGGCGCCCTCGGAAAGCATCTGAGCACCGAAATTGGCGAGTCCTCGTTTGTCATCAGGGTCAGACGCAGAGCCGGCTCCGATGAGGGCAAAGTCGACGACAATGACGGGAAGCTGCCGAGAGTCCGACAGCCAAGCCACGATTCCGGAGGAACTGTTGACGGTATGTATGTCCAAGGGAAACGCCTGGTGAGTTTGCAAAAACATAAAAGTGGTCACCCATAGGAGATGCGAGGCGCTTTTTAGCCGCACAGACATGCTTCATTCACCTTTCGGTCAACAAAAACGATGTTACCGAGCGCGTTGGTTGGAAGAGATCGTGAGCGACAACTGCGATCTCTTCGGCGGTGACGGAGGAAATCAAATCTTGTCGTTGTTCGATGTCATTTAGCGCCGCTCCAGTCATGAGAGCAGATCCAACTGTAAGTGCGGCTTTGTAGGTTCCATCGCGGGCTTGCAAGCCAGCCATGATGAGCTTCTGTTTTGCGCGCGTCAGATCGGCAGGGGCCGTTGAAAGAGTCTTTGCGACAGTATTGATCTCCTCGTCGATTGCGCCCCCCAACTGTTCCATTGTAACACCCGGCTTAGGAATCGCGTTGATCGCGAACATCGTTTCGTCGATCGCAGCGGGGTCGTAGCTCGCGGACACGTCAGTCGCCAATCCGCGCTCCATCACCAGACGACGATGAAGAATACCGGTCGCTCCGCTGCCAAGGAGTTCAGCCAGAACTTCGATTGCAGCGGTCTTGGACCGATTTTCCGTTCCATAGGACGGAGCCAAATACAGACGAAGCCATAAGGGACGGCCCGCTCGCTGGTCCTTCATGATGACGCGCCGTTCCGCGAGCGAGGGCGGCTCGGTGGCGCGCTTACGCGTTACGGCGTGAGCAGGTAGCTTCCCATAGTGCTTGGTCGCGAGACGCCTGAGCTGCTCAAAATCGATGTCGCCGGAAACGACGAGCAACGCATTACTAGGCCCATACCACCGACGATAAAAAGAAAGTGCATCCTCTTGAGTCCAAGAGCGAATTTCATGCATCCAGCCAATGACAGGAATTCCATAACGATGGTTGAGAAAAAGCGACGCAAGGGCTTGTTCGAGAAGCAATGCTTCCGGTTTGTTATCTGTACGCAAGCGCCGTTCTTCGACGATCACCTCCCGTTCGACAGCGACTTGTTGCGGAGTGAGCGCGAGATTGACCATGCGGTCGGCCTCAAGCTCCATGACTCTCTCAAGGTGAGCAGAGCCCACGGTCGCGTAGTAGGCGGTGAAGTCATAAGACGTAAATGCGTTCAGCTCGCCTCCAACCTCACCGATGAAACGGGCATAGGAGTCACCCGGATTGGCTGGCGTCCCCTTGAACATCAGATGCTCGAAAAAGTGAGCAAGACCCGATTTGCCCGGCTCCTCGTCGGCTGAGCCGACGCGATACCAAAGCATATGAGTGACGATCGGGAGACGGCGATCGGGGACATAGATGACCTTCATCCCGTTCGGCAGTTCGAAGGTCTGGGCATTTAGCGATTGTGCCTGAGCGATTGTCTGCAAGCTGCTCATGGTCGCATCGCCAATTGTAAGCGCCCAAACACAAACGACAGCCGTAAGCGACAATTTTCGAAGCGCAACGATAGCGCGCCAGCCTCTCGCCGATAACCTCCAAGAGGACATAGCCGATGCGCTCTGCCTACGTGATCAAGATAAAGAGCGACATGTCTCCACGCAGCACATCGAGCGCGGCGACACGGCCTGCCTCCTGCAGGGCGGCCTGGAATTCAGCCACATTGCGGACGGGTTTGCGGTTGACGGCGACGATCACATCGCCGGCGCGCAAGCCGCGCGCGGCTGCCGGGCTTCCGTCCTCAACCTCGGCGACCACGACGCCCTGGACCTTGCCGTACATAGGCATACCCGGACCGATGTCGCGAACAACCGCGCCGCGTAAACGCGGGATCGTTGTGCCCTTGTCGGTCTGTAAAGCGGCCGTTTGAGGAGAGGCCGAGCTTCGCTCGACGCGCGCTCGCAGCCGCCGCTCTGCGCCGTTTCGGAGGACTTTCAACTCGACGTCCTCACCGACGCGGGTCAGTCCAATGCGGTTACGCAGGTCGGATGCGCCGCGCACCGGCCGCCCGCCGAGGGCGGTCACGACATCTCCGGCCTTGACGCCGGCTTTGTCGGCCGCCGAACCCGGCTCAACCTGCACGACGACCGCGCCTTCAGCCGTCGCGGGTACGCCTATCGCCTTCGCAATATCCGGCGTGATATCCTGCACCACGAATCCGAGCCTACCGCGTTGGACTTCGCCGTAGCGAATGAGCTGATCCATGACGGAGCGAGCCATGTTGCTCGATACCGCAAAGCCGATTCCGACATTTCCGCCGGAAGGTGCAATGATGGCCGTATTGATCCCGATCAGTTCGCCACTGAGGGACACCAGGGCCCCACCGGAATTGCCCGGATTGATCGAGGCGTCGGTCTGAATGAAGTCCTCATAGCCTTCGGCATTGATGCCGCTACGCCCGAGCGCGCTCACAATGCCCATAGTAACGGTCTGCCCGAGGCCGAAGGGGTTGCCGATGGCGAGGGCGTAATCTCCGACTCGGACCTTGTCGGAGTCGGCAAGCGGGAGCTGGGTCAGCCGATCAGCTTCGATTTGCACCAGCGCAATGTCGGTTGCGGAATCGCTGCCGATGAGCTTTGCCTTGAACTGTCGGCGGTCGCGCAACGTAACGACGATTTCGGTCGCCTTGTCGACCACGTGATGATTAGTGATCACGTAACCCTTACCGACGTCGACGATGACGCCTGAACCCGCGCTCATCTGCGGAGGAATCTTGTCGGGATCCGGCAACTCAAAGAAGCGACGGAAGAACGGATCCCGGAGCAGTGGATTATCCTGCACCGGCGACCGCGACAGCACGGAAATATTGACTACCGCGGGCGCCACTTTTTCGACCAGCGGAGCGAGGGTTGGCTGCGACGGAACGAGTGCTGCCTGTTGTGCGACTGCGGGAGCACTCCCGATCACGGCGGCAAAGCACAGGGTCAGAAGGACAGTTCGCACGTGCATTCTCATCGCAGCCACCTTCATTGAGGGCTTCTGGATCAAGCGCGCCGCACAGTAATCCGCTTTGTGGCGGCCGCAGCTTCCGGCTTTTTTGCAAGCTTGACGGTCAAGACACCATTCTTGAACGTGGCGTTGGCGGAGTCGAGATCGATGGTATCGGGCAGCGGCACGACTCGTTCGATCGAGCCAAAGGTCCGTTCCTGGAGATAATAGTCTTTCTCCTTCTTCTCGACCTCTGATTTTTTCTCGCCGCGAATCGTCAGCACGCCTTCAGCGAGGCTGATATCGATGTCTTTTTCGTCTATGCCGGGGAGTTCCGCCGTCACCTCGATTTCCTTGTCGCTCTCCGAAACATCAACGCTCGGCATTGAGATCGACCACGCGGACGACGTGGACGGCCAAGGCAGATCGAATCCCCGCCAGAAACTGTCGAAGGCCCGATTGATATCGTTTTGCAACGATTGGAGCGGCTGGCTTTGCTCGCGCCGAACCGGCACCTGCCGTTTGCCCCAGTTCCAGGGGATAAGATCGCGGATATTCATTGGAGTCCTCCTTGAACGGTCACGCCGCGCGGACATTGATCTTTTTGGCCGGGGATGGCGTAGCCTTCGGCAGCGTCAAACGTAGCACGCCATCCTTGAATTCGGCGTCGATCCGATCGCCGTCGACCAATTCCGAAAGCGTGAATGCTCGTTCGTAGTTACCGTCCTCGTACTCGGCATGGACCAGCGTATACCCTTGAGGCGCGAAGGGCTTGGAACTCGCGGTGATGGTCAACGTCCGCTTGTCCAGCGTGACGTTGAGGCTCTGCGGATCGGCACCCGGCATTTCCAGCAGCATGACCACCGCATCGTTGGTCTCGTAGATATCGGCAGCCGGGAGGAATGTCGGAGCCTGGCTTACAGTCTCGGTCTGCGCTTTAGCGCCTGATGTGTTGTCGGTCATGGAGAACCTCCCTCGTTCACGCCGGGTTGATCTTGATCTGGCGGGGCTTGTCGGCAGGCGGCCGCGGCAGTTCGAGAATGAGAACTCCCCGCTCGAAGCGTGCGGAGGCCTTTTCGGAGTCGACGCGGAAAGGGAGAACCAGTGTTCGGGCGAATGCACCCACCGTGCGTTCTTCCCGGTGAACCGTCGCGTCCTTGCCAGGCGCCGCAGGCTCGCGCTTTCCGCGCAGCGTCACCGTATCCTGGTGCACCGTAATGTCGATTTGGTCGGGCGCGACGCCCGGAATTTCCGCGGTGATGATGGCGCCGTCCGCCCCCGCCCAGACGTTGACGGGCGGGTACTCGGCCGGGACGGCAAACCTGAAGCCGCCGAAGGTGCGGTTCATTTCTTCCTGAAGTCGGCGCATATCGCGGGCCAGGTCGGGCCACCGGCCGCCGAGCGCTAGATCAGTGAGCATGGCTAAAACTCCCTTTATCCCCTTCAGATCAACCGATAGCGCCCTCACGCATCGGCGCCTTGACATCAAGGCTGCATTTGCGTGGCTCAGCATTGACGGTCGTCAATGTGGCGCACCGAACGGAATGCCATCAATGATCAATGGCCAAGCGCATCAGGCTTGCATATTGTAGCACTTCGCCAGTCCGAGGGTGAGCCGGCTCACGATCACTCTAGCAACGGTCAAGTCTGGCAGCTTCGATGAGACTATTCGGCAGGTTGGTTTGAAAGGGCCTAATCATGAGCTACCAGAGTTTCGCAGAAAAAGACGTCAACTATGACGACTCCGGCCGTCGGCTGTTGTGCTCGTTGAGCACCAATTGGTGGGCATTTGTAATTCGCGGCGTTTTGGCGTTGATTCTCTCTGCTCTGGCATTCTGGATGCCAACACAGGCGTTGCTGGCGTTTACGCTCGTTTTTGGTGCTTTCTCGTTTGCCGACGGTGTGTTGGTCTTGATCGCGGCAGTGTACAATGTCCGCAAAGGCGAGCGCTGGGGATGGCTTGCCTTCAGCGGCATCCTGGGCGTTCTAACTGGCATTGTGGTGATCGTCTGGCCGCTCACGGCTACCTTGGCGCTCGCGTCGTTTTTATGGGCGAGCATTGCGGTCTGGTCGATTTTCACCGGAGCCTTTGAAATTTTCGCCGCTATACGCCTTCGTCATGAAATCAGGGGCGAAATCTGGCTAATTCTTAGCGGAGCGATTTCGGTTGTCCTCGGAGGCATTGTCGTTTGGCTCTTCTTGACCAAGCCTGTTGAAACTTTTGTGGCCGCCGGTTGGCTGCTGGCGACCTACGCTTTGTTTTCTGGCATCATTCTCACGATCCTGGGGCTGAGGCTGCGCCGACTGCGCTGATGGATTAGGTCGAGCCCGCGGATCCCCGGAGTGCGCCGCTCGTCTGGCGGCTTTGCGTCGAGCCCCCGACCGTAGCAGAATTAGCTTGTGCGCATCGGCTCTGCAGACCGGGCCGGTCACGGAAAACCACATATTGGTTCGGGGGCCCCGATTGAACGCAGATCCCTACAACGTCCTCGGCGTCAAGAAGGACGCTAGTCAGGACGACATTCAGAAGGCCTACCGCAAGCTTGCCAAGAAGCTGCACCCCGACCTCAACCCCGGCAACAAGCAGGCAGAGGAGCAATTCAAAGCCGTTTCAGCGGCTTACGATCTCCTGAGCGATCCGGAAAAGCGCGCGCGATTCGATCGTGGCGAGATCGACGCCTCGGGCCAGGAGCGGCCGCGGCAGCGCTACTATCGGGATTTTGCCGGCGGGGCGGCCGGTGACCATCCTTATGCATCATCAGAAGGATTTTCCGATTTCAGCGACGAGGGTGATCTTTTTTCCAGCCTGTTCGGCCGGGGCGGCCGGATGAACCTGAAGATGCGCGGGCAGGATGTGCATTACCGCCTGCCCGTCGAGTTCCTGGAGGCGGTCAATGGTGCGACGCGACGCATCACGCTCTCGGACGGCTCCACCGTCGATGTTACCGTCCCGCCCGGCGCGCGTGACGGCCAGCTTCTGCGGCTTGCCGGCAAGGGGGGCGCGGGGATCGGCGGCGGTCCGCCGGGCGACGCGTTTGTTGAAATTGTTGTGAAGCCACATCCGCTGTTCACGCGCAAAGATGACGATATCCATCTGGAATTGCCGGTCTCGCTCACCGAAGCCGTGCTGGGCGGTAAGATTTCCGTTCCCACACCGACGGGAGCCGTGTCGATGAACGTCCCAAAGGGCTCCAACACGGGCACGGTTCTGCGCCTGCGCGGCAAGGGTGTCGCGCGTTCGAACGGGACGCGGGGGGACGAGTATGTGAAACTAAAGGTGGTCCTGCCGGAGAAGCCCGATCCCGAGTTGGAGAAGTTCGTTCAAAGTTGGACCGCTGGCAAAGCCCACGATCCCCGCCGCGGCATGGAGGCGTAGATGCTCCATATCCCAGAATTTGTTTTGCGCTTGAAGGTGAGCCAGGACGTTGTCGAGACGTGGGTTGAGGAAGGATGGCTACGCCCGCAAAGAACCGACCAAGGACTGGCCTTTACGGAAATGGACATGTCCCGCGCGCAAATGATTCGCGATTTGCGCGAAGATCTGGGCGTCAACGAAGAAGGCATCGCCATCGTTCTCGATCTGATCGACCAGATGCACGGTCTCAGAAAGACGCTGCGCGAATTGTGCGAAGCCGTCGGCGTCCAGTCGCCCGAGCTGCAACAACGTATCCTTGCCGATATGCGCAGCCGGCGGCCGATACCGATGAAAGGCCCGGAGACCCCATGAGCACGCTCGATCCGTTACCATTTGGGACGCGCCATGCAGTTCAGTAAGGAAACGACTTTCAACATCTGGTATGTGGTTGCGGCCGTTTTCGGCGTTCTGTTGATTCAGCATTTCTGGATCGAGAGCCAGCGCGTCGAGCCGATCCCCTATAGCGAATTCGAGCGTTATCTCGATGATGGAAAGATCAACAACATCGTCGTCGGCAATCAGTTCATCCGCGGTTACTTCAAAGAGCCGCGCGACGGTCGCACGCAATTTGTGACCACGCGGGTCGATCCGGCTTTGGCCCAGAAGCTTGCTGAAAAGGGCGTGCGCTTTACTGGGGCCGTCGAAAGCACCTTACTTCGCGATATCCTCTCATGGGTTCTGCCCATCCTGCTCTTCTTCGGCCTGTGGATGTTCGTGTTTCGGCGAGTAGCGGAGAAGCAGGGGCTGGGCAACTTTCTGCCGATCGGCAAGAGCAAGGCCAAGGTCTATGTCGAGAAAGATATCAAGGTCACGTTCAACGACGTCGCTGGCGTCGATGAAGCCAAGGAAGAACTGAAGGAGGTCGTCGCCTTCCTGCGGGCGCCGCAGGAATACGGCCGGCTTGGTGCGCGTATCCCGAAGGGCGTCCTTCTGGTGGGACCGCCGGGTACGGGCAAGACGTTGCTGGCACGCGCGATCGCGGGCGAGGCCGGCGTGCCGTTTTTATCGATCAACGGCTCCGAATTCGTGGAAATGTTCGTCGGCGTTGGTGCGGCGCGCGTGCGCGACCTGTTCGAGCAGGCAAGAAGCATGGCACCCTGCATCATTTTCATCGACGAGTTGGATGCGCTGGGCAAGGCGCGCGGCGCATTTCCGGCCGTCGGCGGTCACGACGAGCGCGAACAGACGCTCAATCAGCTTCTGGTCGAGCTCGACGGCTTCGATCCGGCGCAGGGCATCGTACTTCTGGCCGCCACCAACCGCCCGGAAATCCTCGATCCCGCTCTGTTACGCGCCGGCCGCTTCGATCGACAGGTTCTCATCGACCGTCCCGACAAGACCGGCCGCGTCCAAATTCTGAAGGTGCACATGCGGAAAGTGACCTTGGCCGAGGATGTCGACCCAGAAAAGATCGCAGCTCTGACCACGGGATTCACTGGTGCCGACCTCGCCAATCTGGTTAACGAGGCCGCCCTCCTGGCCACCCGCCGGGGCGCGTCGGCGGTTGCCATGCAGGATTTTACGGCCGGCATCGAGCGCATCGTCGCCGGTCTGGAAAAGAAGAATCGGCTGCTCAACCCGAACGAGCGAAAGGTTGTTGCCTATCACGAGATGGGCCATGCGCTGGTTGCACTCGCGATTTCCAAAACCGATGCCGTTCACAAGGTCTCGATCATTCCACGCGGGGTAGGCGCGCTTGGCTATACGATCCAGCGGCCGACCGAGGACCGCTATTTAATGACCCGCGACGAACTCGAAGCCAAAATCGCTGTTCTGTTGGGCGGGCGTGCTGCCGAGAAATTGGTGTTCGGAAAGCTTTCGACCGGCGCCGCCGACGATCTCGCCAAGGTGACCGACATTGCCCGCAATATGGTGGTGCGCTACGGCATGGACGAAACCCTCGGCTATGTCGTGTACGAACCCGAACGGCCTTCCTTCTTGGGCAATGTGCCAGGACAGGCGCCGAGCGAGCGTCAATTCAGCGAAACGACGGCTGAAGCGATCGACGCTGCCGTGAAATCGATCGTCCATGCCGTGTTCGATCGGACAACCGTAATCCTTACCGCCAACCGTGATGTTCTGGAGCGCTGCGTCAAATCCTTGCTCGAAAAAGAGACGTTGAACGAAGACGAACTGCGCGAGCTTACCCGCGATCTGCGTTCGCCTGGCACTCAGGCCATGGCCGCGCCGGCCATGACGGCCGCCTCTCAAGCCGCGAGGGCATGACCGATGTTTCCGATCCAAAATGGCGTTCCGCACCGCAGCGCACCTTTTGTCACCTGGAGTCTGATCGCCACAAACGTGGCCGTGTTCCTCTACCAAGTCAGTCTCTCGCCGCCAGCACTCGATCGATTTCTCGTGGACTACGCGCTTATTCCGGGACGTTATTTCGTTCCTCTGCCTTTCGTGCCCGAACCCACGCTTTCGGATTATCTGCCGTTTGCAACCAATATGTTCCTGCATGGCGGATGGCTGCATCTGATCTTGAACATGTGGACCCTGTTTCTGTTCGGGCCGACGGTCGAAGATCGAATGGGAGGAGCCCGTTATTTGCTTTTCTATTTGTTTTGCGGGATCGCGGCCTCGACAGCGCATGCGTATTTTAATGCAACATCGTTTGTTCCGGCTTTGGGCGCCTCCGGTGCGATCGCCGGCGTCATCGGCGCCTTCGTCCGTCTCTTTCCGCTGGCGAATTTGATCGTCGTCATTCCGATCTTCTTCTTTCCGTTCTTTTTTGAAGTTCCGGCACTCTTGTTCGCCGGACTGTGGTTTTTGATGCAATTCGTGCAAGGAACGATCGAACTTGTCAGTCCTTCGGCGGGCGGAGGTATCGCATGGTGGGCGCATATCGGCGGATTCATCGCGGGGGTGTTGCTGACATCCGTTTTGACGCAGCCGCGGCGAACTTATCGGAAATACTACCTTGACGAGGGAATCTATGGTTTCACGCCCAATGGCCGACGCTGAGCAATCCGGAGATCTGCCTTCATGAGCATCAACGACATCTTCTGGCTGTTCTTCATGTTCACTATGCTGCAGCCGTTGCTTCGGCAACGCATGCTGGAGGCCATGCGAACGCGAAAGATCGCGCAGATCGAGCGGGATCGGAACTCGCGCGTCATCCTGCTTGTGCATCGGCAAGAAACAATGCGGCTGCTCGGCTTCCCGCTGATGCGTTACATCGACGTGAACGACTCCGAGGATGTGCTTCGCGCCATTCATATGACCGATGACGATGTGCCGCTCGACATCGTGCTGCACACGCCGGGCGGACTGGTGCTGGCTGCGTTGCAGATCGCGCGCGCCATCCGCGCGCACAAGGCGAAAGTGACCGTTTTCGTGCCTCATTACGCGATGTCCGGCGGTACGCTCATTGCACTCGCAGCCGATGAGATCGTCATGTGCCGGCACTCTGTGCTCGGCCCGATCGATCCGCAGCTCGGGCAATCGCCCGCGGCCTCTTTGCTTAAGGTGATCGAGCAGAAGCCGATTGCGGAGATCGACGACCAGACCCTGGTTCTTGCCGATGTCGGCCGCAAGGCGATTGCCCAGGTTAAAGCTGCTGCCAAGGAACTCCTGACGGATAAAATGCCCGAGGATAAGGCCGAAGCGCTCGCTGAAAAATTATCGACCGGACAATGGACGCACGACTATCCGATTTCGCCGACGGAGGCCAAAGACTTGGGCCTGCCTGTCAGCACGAACATGCCGGACGCAGTGCTCGAACTGATGACGCTTTATCCCCAGCCGGTACGGTCGCAAGGGGGCGGCGTCGAATATCTTCCGGTGCCGCGACAGAAGGAAGCGTTGCGAAAGTAACTTAAACAGGCGTGGTCAGAGAAAAGCCGGTGGCGCAGCGGACGGAGTCAACTATGAAATTGCTCGAACATTTGGACATCAAAACCACGCAATGGGAGGTCGCCAGCGTCTACGAGAAATTCGAGCAAGTGGTCGTTCTCATTCTGACCGGCTTGATCATCGTCGTTATCGCCTCCGCGGTCTGGCATCTGGCAATTAAGATCCTATTCGGCCTCGTCCTGGCCAGTTTTGATCCGACAGATCCTGCTGTTTTTCAGACAGTGTTTGGCATGATGTTTACCGTCATCATCGCCTTGGAATTCAAACATTCCATCCTAATCATGGTGAAGCGGGAACAAAGCGTCGTGCAGGTGCGCACGGTCGTCCTGATTGCCATGCTCGCGGTGATCCGGAAATTCATCATCATCGATTTGTCATCCGCTACGGCCAATCAAATGTTTGCGCTGGCGGCGGGCGTCATCGCTCTTGGCGCCGTCTATTGGCTCGTGCGCGATCAGGACCGAAAGGCCGAGATCGCAGAGCGTGAGAGGCCGGCAACATGAGTCAACACGTCACGCATATCGTTTGTCCTCATTGCGATGCCGTCAACCGCATCCCTGCGGACAAGCCGGCCAAAGAGGCCAAATGCGGCCGCTGTCATCGTGCGCTCTTCGACGGTCATCCGGCGGAGGTCATCGGCGAACGGCTGGAGAAGCATATCAAGTCAAATGAGATACCGGTCGTCGTCGATTTCTGGGCGCCGTGGTGCGGACCATGCCGCATGATGGCGCCGGCCTACGAGCGCACCGCGGGACAACTGGAGCCGAACGCGCGGTTGCTGAAGTTGAACACCGAGAATGATCCAGGCGCTGCGGAGCGTTACGACATAAGATCGATTCCCACCCTGATTATGTTTCGTAAAGGCCAGATCGTAGATCGCGTGAGCGGCGCCATGGATGAACGCCGCCTTCAGCAATGGATCGTGTCGCACGCGCATTGAGTGCCTTAACGCGCTAAAAATGAGAGTACGCGAATGGCAAGAAAACGTAAGCCGGATCCTCCTGAAACCGATGACGATCCTGTCATTGAAGCGGCCATCGAATCGTTTCCTGCCAGCGATCCGCCGGGCTGGATTCCGGCGCGAATTGGCCCTGCGGTACCTATCCCTGCCGAGGATTTGCCAAGCAAGCGAAATCAGGAGGTCGCCATGCATGACACCCGCATCGATTTGCCTTCCAACGTTCGAGGAACCGCCATCGGATTGCTTCAAGCGCGATTGGCCGATGCCGTCGACCTCTCAACCCAAGCCAAGCAGGCGCATTGGAATGTTAAAGGACCGAGCTTTATCGCGTTGCACGGACTGTTCGATCAGGTTGCAACGACCGCTCGCGAGCATGCCGACACGATCGCCGAACGAATCGCGACGCTCGGCGGTACCGCGGAAGGCACGGCGCGCGTTGCCGCCAAGCAATCGATGCTTAAGGAATACCCGCTCGATATCGTCGACGGTCGCGCCCATGTTTCGGCTCTCGCGGATGCGCTTGCCGCATTTGGCGCCAATGTTCGCCGCAACATCGACGAGGCGGTTGAGGCGGGCGACCAGGGCACGGCCGACTTGTTCACTGAGGTCTCCAGAAGTATCGACAAAACATTGTGGTTTGTCGAAGCCCATGGTCAGGCCAAGGCGTGATCGCAGGTAAAAAGACTGGAGGCGCTGAAGAAGATACGATGCGCCTGCCGCTTGCGGCTCAGCGCCACCAATAGGTGATATGACTATTTTCGTTCAATCGGCCAGCGGAGACCCCCCGTCCATGACAGCAGACTTAGGTGAAAACGCCGGTCACTTCAGCTGGAATATCGTCACGCGCAACCTGCACGGACACCCGTTTTTGCGAGAGAAACTTTACAGCAAAATTCGCGCTCTCGAACAGCATCTGCAACGTTTTCCCCCGGATGCTGTGCATCTTCTTATTGAACTCGACCGGCACGCGCGCAAGGAGGAGCATCGGGCCGTTCTTACGCTCCGGCTGCCGTCGCACATCTTGCATGCTGACAAGTCGGCAAAGTCAGCTATCACCGCATTGACGCATGCGGTAAAGGCGCTTCTGCAAGAACTAAAGGCTCTCAAAGAGAAGATGCGGGAAGAGCCGCAATGGAAACGCAAAGCGAGGCGCAAGAAGCTGTCATTTGCGTCCGGACCAAGCGAAGGTGGCGCGGTACCGCAAAGCGCCGCCGAAATCCGCGAAGCTTTCGTTGAAGGTCACCGCAGCCGGTTGACACGGTTCGCGCGCAGAGCTGTCAATCGCACTCCTAGCCAAGATGAGTCAGTCACCGATCGAGAGCTTGCGGAATTGGTTGGGGAGGCAAAAGACAAGCTTGCGGCTTTATCGAAGCGCCAAAAGCTGACAAATGATCGCGCGCAGCTCTATCGCCTCGTCCGCAAGGCCATCGCACAGCGCGGCAGCGGCTCGCGAAAAGGGCATCCTCCGATCGCGCCCTCATCGCTTACCGGAGAAGCCTCTCCGAAATCCGGTTTGTTGTCGGCGATGGATCAGGTGCTAGCTACGTTATCCCCTTTCGAGCAAGAAGTGTTCGATTTGCATTACGTCGAAGGCTTTGAGACGGACGAGATCGCGATGGTCACCCGAAAGCCAGAGAAACAAGTCAAGGATGCTCTTGATGTCATCGAGAATCAAATTCGTCGGAGTCTGCGCTCGGAGCCGGTTGAGACATAGGAAGACAGCACCGAAGCGGTGTTAGGGGGTCAGATCCATGGCATTTGGCGAAATCGAGCGGTGGATGTGGGCGGATGCTTGTGAGCTCCTGGCTCGCGCGGAGCGGCTTCATCGTCAATTTTTCACGCCTCTTGCCGTCGAAGGCACAATCGGTTGGTCGCCGCCCGTTGACTTATATGAGACGGAAAGCGAATTCATTGCACTGATCGCGTTGCCCGGGGTGGCTCCGGGCGACGTCGAGATTGGGCTTTTCGGGCGGACGCTTGAAGTTCGCGGCCATCGCCGAATGCCGGCATTGGTCAGAGGCGCGGCCATTCATCGGCTTGAGATTCCTCAGGGACGTTTTTTGCTTCGATTCACGCTTCCCGAAGCGGGCGCAGCACTCGCGGCGCAGGATTTTGAGGATGGCTGTCTCCTTCTCCGTCTCGCCAAATCGGCACAAGGCGCAAAAAGATGAACGAACAAGTCTCGCCATCAAGCCAGAGCAACACCAAGCTCCCGCCGGGCGCACTGATCTTGCTGCCAGTGCGCAATATGGTGTTGTTTCCCGGCGTCGTGATGCCGCTGACGGTGGGGCGGCCACGCTCCCAGGCTGCCGCCCAGGAAGCATTGCGCGGTGAGCGGCCGATCGGCATCGTGTTGCAAACCGATCCGACAGTCGACGAACCGGGCGATGAGCAGCTTCATCGTATCGGCACAGTCGCGGAAATTCTGCGCTACGTGACGGCGCCGGACGGCACCCATCATCTGATCGTCCGCGGCACTCGCCGGTTTCGCATTCAAAGCTTCTTGCCAGGATATCCCTTTGTGACCGCGCAGGTGGAGGAAATCGGGGAATCCGAAGTTCTGACGCCGGAAATCGAGGGCCGGGTGCAATTGCTGCGACAGCGGGCGCACGAGGCCATGCAGCTCTTGCCGAATGTCCCGGCCGAGCTTGTCGCAGGACTTGACGGGGTTCAGTCGGCCTCGGCGCTGGCCGACTTCGTCGCCAACCTGATGGACATCAAGCCGTCTGACAAGCAGGACATTCTCGAAACATTCGACGTCAAAACGCGGCTTGAAAAAACGATTCGGTTCCTGACCGAGCGTATTCAGGTGCTCCGTATCAGCAAAGAGATTGGCGAGCAGACGCAGGAGACACTCAGTACGCAGCAACGCGAGCACATCCTGCGCGAGCAGATGCGGCAGATCCAGCGCCAGCTCGGCGAGTCCGACGATCGTTCCGCCGAGCTCGAAGAACTGAAGCGCGCTATCGAATCGGCAGGCATGCCGAAGGAGGTCGAGGATCAGGCCAAGAAGGAGCTGCGGCGTCTCGAACGGATGCCAGATGCCGCCGGCGAGTATTCCATGATCCGCACCTATCTCGACTGGCTCATCGAATTGCCCTGGTCAAAACTGGCCGACGAGAGGATCGACATTCAAGAAGCGCGCCGCATCCTCGACGAAGACCACTACGATCTCGACAAGGTCAAGAAGCGCATTCTCGAATATCTTGCGGTGCGCAAGCTTAATCCGGATGGCAAAGCGCCGATTCTCTGTTTCGTCGGCCCGCCGGGCGTCGGCAAGACCTCGCTTGGTCAGAGCATCGCCCGGGCGACCGGACGTCCCTTCGCGCGCCTGAGCCTCGGCGGCGTTCACGACGAGGCGGAGATTCGCGGGCATCGCCGAACCTATATCGGTGCGCTTCCTGGGAACATCATTCAGGCTATTCGCAAAGCGGGCGCGCGCAATCCGGTCCTGATGCTCGATGAGATGGACAAGCTTGGCGCCGGGTTTCACGGCGACCCTTCGTCGGCCCTGCTCGAAGTGCTCGATCCCGAGCAGAACCGCACTTTCCGCGATAACTATCTGGGCCTACCCTTCGACCTATCGAAAGTGCTGTTCATCGGAACCGCCAATATTCCGGACAGCATTCCCGGCCCCCTGCGCGATCGCATGGAGATGATCTCGGTCCCCGGTTATACGGAAGATGAAAAACTGCAGATCGCCAAGCGCTACCTCATCAAGCGACAGCTCGATGCTGCCGGCTTGAAGGCCGAGCAATGCGACATTTCCGACGAGGCGCTCCGGGGGATCATCCGGTATTACACGCGCGAGGCCGGCTGCCGCAACCTGGAGAGAGAAATCGGCGCGCTCTGCCGCCACGCCGCGATGCGTATTGCCGAGGGCAAAGACACCGCGGTCAAGATCGGCGAGGCGGACCTGCCAACGATTCTCGGGCCCCATCGCTTCGAGGACGAGGTCGCGATGCGCACCAGCGTCCCGGGCGTCGCCACCGGACTTGCCTGGACGCCGACCGGCGGCGACATCCTGTTCATTGAGGCAGCGCGCGTGCCCGGAAGCGGCAAGCTCATTCTGACGGGGCAACTTGGTGACGTGATGAAGGAGAGCGCGCAAGCCGCGCTCAGTCTTGTCAAATCGCGCGCCGAGAGCCTCGGCATCGATCCTGCCCAGTTCGAAAAGTCGGATATTCACGTTCATGTGCCGGCAGGCGCGATTCCGAAGGACGGCCCGAGCGCGGGCGTTGCCATGTTCATCGCCTTGACCTCGCTTCTGACCGCCCGTACGGCACGAGGCGACACCGCGATGACAGGCGAGATTTCGCTCCGTGGACTGGTTCTGCCGATCGGCGGCGTCAAGGAGAAGGTCCTCGCTGCGGTGCGGGGCGGCATTGAAACGGTCATGCTTCCCGAACGAAACAGAAAGGATCTCGAAGATATCCCTCCTGATGCGCGACAACGGATCAAATTCGTTTGGATGCGGACCGTCGATGACGCAATCGCGGCGGCGCTTGAACCGCCTAAGGGGAAATAGCTCGCGTGCCGTCGACGCTGGAATTCGTCATTACGACCTTCGTCACATTTTTTGTGGTGATCGACCCACTTGGCATTCTCCCGATCTTCATGGCCTTGACCGGAAAAAAGAGTGTCGCGATCCGACAACAAATTGCAGTTCGCGCCGTCCTTCTTGCTGGCCCGATTTTGATCGTGTTTGCGTTCGCCGGCGATACTGTTTTTCGCTTTCTGGGCATATCGCTCCCGGCGTTTCGAATTGCCGGCGTCCCAGCGGACTACGGACTGCAACCGAGGCCGAAGAAGACGAGGCAGAGCAAAGCACGGACGTGGCGGGTTTTCCACTTGCAGTACCGCTCTGCCGGTCCGGGCGCAATGACCTCCGTCATTCTTATTATGGGAAAGGCAGGCAGCGATTTCCTGATTCAGCTTATCGCAATGTCTACCCTCCTCTCTGTGTTGCTGCTTTGCCTATTGGTCTTCCTTTTTGCATCGCGACTGATGGCCGTGCTCGGATTGACGGGCGTCAATGTCATAGGGCGCGTTTTTGGGATCGTTCAATATATGCTCGACGGGTTTGCCGCTTATATTGCAATTCTGAAACCATTTGACGCGTGAAGCCTATCGGCCAGCGGTCAGTCTGCAGATCGATCGCAGGCTCACAATTCGTCGTGGAAGCACGGCTTGTGCGATAAAACGTATGCAAGACCTTCTCGCTATATCGGTCGTGTTGATCGCCGCAGCTGCGATTGCGGCTGGTCTATGCGCTCGAATGCGAATTCCAACCCTCCTTGGTTATATTCTAGCCGGGGTCATAATTGGCCCATCGGTCGGAAGGCTCGTGCAGCCCGGCGACGCATTGACGTTTCTCTCAGAAATCGGCGTCATTTTGCTGATGTTCACGGTCGGTCTCGAACTGTCAGTCGCCGAACTATGGGCAACACGCTGGCGTGTTCTTTCGGCCGGCGGGCTACAGTTTGCTTTGGGTAGCGTCGCATTCGGAGGAGTAGCGTATTTGCTCGGCGCCTCTCCAAGTGCGGCCGTCATGGTCGGGGCGGCCGCAGCGGTGTCATCGACGGCGATCTGCGCCAAACAATTGGCTGATCAGGGCGAGCTTACCACGCGCCATGGCCGAACCAGCGTGGCCGTTCTGCTATTCCAGGACATTGCAACCGCTCCTCTTCTCGCGGCGCTTCCATTGCTAGCCAGTAGGACCGAGGCTGGCACCCAAATTGCGATTGAAGTGGTTCGAATTCTGGCGATCCTCGGCATCATCGTCCTGGTGGGAAAACCGATTCTTTATCGGTCGTTGGCATGGGTTGCCCGTCACGGTCATTCTGAAGCCTTTCTGCTCGCTTCAATCTTGCTCGTTCTGATAACAGCGTGGATCAGCCATTATCTCGGAATTGAGCCTGCTCTGGGGGCATTCATTGCGGGTCTTGTTCTAGGGGAGAGCGACTTCCGACATCGCATCGAAGACGACATTCGTCCCTTCCGGGATTTAATGGTTGGATTGTTTTTTATCACGACTGGAGTGCAACTCAATCTTGCTCTTGTCACGCAATCTCCGCTCAGCGTGATTTTTTGGCTGTTCCTGCTGGTGCCAATCAAAATTGTTATCAGCGCGATAGCACTACGTCTCGCGAAGCTCGGTTCGCTTGATGCCGGACGAGGGGCAATCATCCTGGGCCACGGGGGCGAATTCGGATTGCTGCTCGTGAGCTTGGGAATCAGCGCAGACTTTCTGCCCGCAACCATCGGACAGCCAGCGATGATCGCGATCGCAATATCCATGGCGCTGGCGCCGCTTTTGATTCGAGAACATGATCGGTTAGTGCAACACATATTCCGCGCCCACCGGCAACCACACCACCCTCAGCTCGAGGAGCTGGAAGGATTTGATCAGTCGAAGGACCTACAACAGCACGTGCTCGTTTGCGGTGCCGGCTCCCTTGGCCGGATCGTATCGAGAGCGCTCTTGAAAGCCGGCATATCTCATCTTTTGTTCGAAACGCGCTACGAGCCATTTGTGCAAGCGAAAGAGTTGGGATTGCCCGTCATTCTCGGAGATGCGAGCCGGCTCGCGACTCTGGAAGCGGCTGGTGTGGAGCGCGCCCGGGCGGTTGTCGTCACCTTCCACCAGCACCGACCGGCATTCAGGATACTTCGTGCGTTGCGGCATCGCTTTCCAAACCTGGCTTTGATTGCCAGCGCGAGAACCGAAGCAGCGGCGGAGGAGCTTCAGCTCATCGGGAACGTCAACGTGTTTCATGAACATATTGCCGCTGGGCTGGCGCTTGCGAGGCAATGTTTGCAGGAAGTAGGATTGCCCCGCGATCGTCTTGAGGTATTATTCTCGCAAATGCGCCGGGAGCTCCACACCGAATGAATATCAGTCGGGGTTATCGCGCAACTGAATAGGACTTGTTGCTCATCCCAATGGGTGCCTCGCGACCGGGTGTAGAGGCCGCAAAGAAATTGTCATGGAGAGTCCTGACGTGGCGAAAAGGCGCATAACAGATGCTCCTTGAGCAAGGCCCACGCTTCTTCCGCATCGTCGGCGAACATAAACAGGCTCGTGTCCTGAGGCGCGATCATGCCTTCCGACACCAAGACATCAAGATTTAGAAGCGAGCGCCAGTAAGAGTGATCGAAAAGAAGAATTGGAATTTGTGAAATTTTGGCGGTTTGCTTCAACGTCAATATTTCAAACATCTCATCCAGAGTGCCAAATCCTCCGGGAAAGATTACGAGCGCATTCGCTCGCATCGCGAGATGCATTTTGCGTATAGCAAAATACTGGAATCGAAATGTCAGCTCGGGTGTCGAATAGGCATTGGGCTGTTGTTCGTGAACGAGCGTGATGTTGTAGCCGATGGAAGGGGCATCGGCATCACATGCGCCTCGGTTGGCGGCCTCCATCAAGCCCGGTCCTCCACCGGTCGCAATTACGTTATCGCGGACCGGGCCATTTGATCTCTTTGCGCCGCCACGTTCCGAAACGATGCGGGCGAATTCGCGAGCTTGCCGATACCAGGTCGCATGCCGGGGAGGCCCATTTTCACGCACGCGTGCACTGCCGAACACGACGACCGTCGAGCGCACGCCCCACGCGCGCAGAGCCTCTTCCGCTTTGGCGTACTCAAGTTGAAGCCGGATACCGCGTGTCGACTCTCCAAGAATGAAGTCCTGGTCGAGCGCGGCGAGCTGATAGGTCCGAGACTGAAGCTGTTTTCTATTGTCGATAGGGGTCGTTTGCGCTGTCATCCGGTAGTCCTTCTTAGTGGCACGATGAAATTCGCGTTTTTGCCGAGCCCCGGTCCGGAAATCCGGTTGCCGTCTCGGGAAATCCGACGCAGGATGCTGATCGAAAGATCGGAATGTTGATATCCGTCAACGTGATCGGGCAGCATGTCGGTTGAAATACAAGTAACGCCGAGATCCGGCTAGGCGTCGGGCTGATTTAACTCGTCCCCGGAACGAGAGGAGAACGTGATGGCAAAGGCGATCGGGATCGATCTGGGAACGACCAATTCCTGCGTTGCCGTGATGGAAGGCAACCAGGCGAAAGTGATCGAGAACGCAGAAGGCGCCCGCACCACTCCCTCCATGGTGGCCTTCACCGATACGGGGGAGGTTCTCGTCGGGCAACCCGCCAAGCGCCAAAGCATCACGAATCCCGAAAATACGATCTTCGCCATCAAGCGCCTGATCGGTCGCCGGTACGACGATCCGATGACGCAGAAGGACAAGGGCATGGTGCCCTATAATATTGTGCCAGGCCCCAATGGCGATGCCTGGGTGGAGGTCCGCGGCAAGAAATATAGCCCGAGTCAGATCAGCGCATTCATTCTTACGAAGATGAAGGAAACCGCGGAGGCCTACCTTGGCACCAAAGTAACCGAGGCGGTCATTACGGTTCCTGCCTATTTCAACGATGCTCAGCGCCAAGCCACCAAGGACGCGGGGCGTATCGCCGGACTCGACGTGCTGCGCATTATCAACGAGCCGACCGCGGCAGCATTGGCCTATGGTCTTGAAAAGAAGGGAACCGGCAAGATCGCTGTGTACGATCTCGGTGGCGGAACCTTTGATATTTCAGTTCTCGAGGTTGGCGACGGAGTATTCGAGGTCAAATCGACGAACGGTGACACGTTTCTGGGAGGCGAAGACTTCGACAAGCGGATCATCGATTACTTGGCGGATGAGTTCAAAAAGGAGAACGGGATCGATCTTCGCGGCGACCGGCTCGCCCTCCAGCGCCTAAAGGATGCCGCCGAGAAAGCCAAAATCGAGCTATCAAGCGCGACGCAGACCGAGGTCAATCTGCCGTTCATCACCGCCGACCAGCACGGTCCGAAGCATCTCACGATCAAGCTGTCGCGCGCCAAACTGGAAGCGTTGGTTGACGATCTCATTCAGAAGACGGTGCCACCATGTCAAGCGGCACTGAAGGACGCCGGGATCGCAGCCTCTCAAATCGACGAGGTCGTTTTGGTTGGCGGCCAAACACGCATGCCTAAGGTTCAGGAGACGGTGCAGAAGCTGTTCGGGCGCGAACCGCACAAGGGCGTCAATCCGGATGAGGTCGTGGCGGTCGGTGCGGCGATTCAGGCGGGCGTTCTTCAAGGCGATGTTAAGGATGTCCTTCTGCTTGACGTGACGCCGCTTTCGCTTGGCATTGAGACGCTTGGCGGTGTGATGACTAAGCTAATCGAGCGCAACACGACCATTCCGACCAAGCGCAGCCAGGTATTCTCGACCGCCGAGGACAACCAGACCGCGGTGACGATTCGCGTTTTTCAGGGCGAGCGTGAGATGGCGGCTGACAACAAGCTGCTTGGACAATTCGACCTGGTCGGGATTCCGCCTGCCCCACGAGGATTACCTCAGATCGAGGTTACTTTCGATATTGATGCCAATGGAATCGTCAACGTGTCCGCTAAGGACAAGGCAAGCGGCAAGGAGCAGACAATTCGCATCCAGGCTTCCGGCGGACTGACCGAAGCCGACATCCAGCGTATGGTCAAGGAAGCCGAAGCGCACGCCGAGGAAGACAAGCGCCGCAAGGAGCTGGTGGAGGCACGCAACCAGGCGGATGCCACTATCTACGGTGCGGAAAAGCGTCTCCAAGAGGTCGGCAATCAAGTTGCCCCGGATGCAAAGACCGCAGTCGAACAAGCAATTTCGGCTGCCAAGGACGCCATGGCTGGCGAGGATGTCGGCGGCATCCGGCAGGCGACCGAAAAGCTTGCGCAAGAAGCCATGCGCCTGCAGCCGACAGGCGGTGGAACCAGTACCTCCTCTGGTGCTTCTAGTGCCCCGGAGTCAGATGTTGTCGATGCCGAATTCGAGGAAGTGGACAAGCGAAAATCCGGTTAGCCGAGAGGTTTGTCTCTCACGAAACGTGTCGACAGGAACAAGAGTACCGCCATGCAGATCGAGAAATATACCGACCGGCTTAAAGCGCTGGTGCAATCCGCACAATCGCTCGCGCTACGAAGCGGGCACCAGCAACTCACGCCGGTTCATGTGCTGAAAGCGTTGCTGGACGATGAAGACCGGCTAGCCCTCAATCTGATCGATGCCGCTGCGGGCGCTGGGGCGAGTGCCCAGGTTAAACAAGCGGCCGAACAGGAGCTGCAAAGGCTGCCCAAAGTCGAAGGCAGCGGCGCAGGCCAGATTTATCTCGCTCCGGAGGCGGCGCGGTTGTTCGATCAAGCCGAACAGCTATCGCAGAAAGCCGGCGATGCCTACGTCACCGTCGAATATATGTTGATGGCTCTGGCGATGGCGAGCGGCGCCGTTGGCGACCTCCTCAAGCGCGCAGGTGTCACGCCTCAGGCGCTCAACAAGGCGATCGGTGACATCCGGAAAGGGCGAACCGCGGACACGGCATCGGCCGAACAGGGCTATGACGCGCTCAAGAAATATACGCGTGATTTCACCGAGGAGGCGCGTCAGAACAAGCTCGATCCGGTTATTGGTCGTGACGAAGAGGTCCGGCGCACCATTCAGGTGCTTTCGCGACGGACCAAGAACAACCCTGTTCTGATCGGCGAGCCAGGAGTCGGAAAGACGGCGATCGTGGAAGGCCTGGCGCAACGCATCGTCAAGGGTGATGTGCCGGAAGCCTTGAAAAGCCGTCGGCTGCTGGCGCTCGATCTTGGAGCGCTGCTGGCTGGGGCCAAATATCGAGGCGAATTTGAAGAGCGCCTCAAGGCCGTGCTGCAGGAGCTTAGCAGCGCGGGCGACGTCATTCTGTTCATTGACGAACTCCACACCCTGGTTGGCGCCGGCAAGGCGGAAGGGGCGATGGATGCTTCCAATATGCTCAAGCCTGCGCTTGCGCGTGGCGAACTGCACTGCATCGGCGCAACGACGCTGGACGAGTACCGAAAGCATATCGAGAAGGACGCGGCGCTCGCTCGACGCTTCCAGCCGGTGTTTGTTGGCGAGCCGTCGGTCGAGGAGACGATTTCGATCTTGCGCGGTCTCAAAGAAAAATACGAGGTCCATCACGGCGTTCGCATTACCGATGGTGCGATTGTCGCCGCCGCGACCCTGTCCAATCGCTACATCACCGATAGATTTTTGCCGGACAAAGCCATTGACCTTGTGGACGAGGCGGCTAGCCGCGTCCGCATGGAAGCCGATTCCAAGCCGGAGGAGGTCGACGAAATCGACCGCCGCATCATTCAGCTTAAGATCGAGCGTGAGGCCCTGAAGAAAGAGACAGATGAAGCGTCGAAGGAGCGCCTCAAGAAAGTCGACCAAGAAATCGCCGAGTTGGAAAAGAAATCGGCCGATCTCACCTCGATTTGGAAGGCGGAGAAGGAAAAGCTCGCCTCCGTGCAGAAAATCAAAGAGCAACTCGATCAGGCACGCAGCGAACTGGAGAGCGTGCAGCGGCGCGGCGATCTCACGCGTGCTGGCGAGCTTATGTATTCCATTATCCCGCAACTGGAGAAGAAGCTCGCCGAGACCCCCGCGCAAGGACGGATGTTCAAGCAGGAGGTAACCGCCGAGGAGATCGCAGAAGTCGTGTCGCGGTGGACTGGAATTCCGGTTGACAAGATGATGGAGGGCGAGCGCGAAAAACTGCTTCACATGGAAGATAAGCTGCGTGAACGCGTGGTGGGGCAGGACCAGGCCATTGTCGTCGTCGCGGATGCCGTGCGGCGAGCACGGGCCGGTCTTCAGGATCCCCATCGGCCGATCGGCTCATTCCTGTTCTTGGGCCCCACCGGCGTCGGCAAGACGGAGCTTTGCAAGGCGCTTGCGGAATTCCTGTTCGATGACGAACAGGCAATGGTTCGCATCGACATGTCCGAATACATGGAAAAGCATTCGGTAGCCCGACTTATCGGCGCGCCTCCCGGCTATGTCGGCTATGAGGAAGGAGGTTCCTTGACGGAAGCCGTCCGCAGGCGCCCGTATCAGGTGATCCTGTTCGATGAGGTCGAGAAGGCACATAGCGATGTTTTCAACATCCTGCTGCAGGTGCTCGACGACGGGCGGCTCACCGACGGACAAGGCCGCACAGTCGATTTCCGCAACACGATCATCGTACTCACCTCAAACCTGGGGGCCGAATATCTGGCCGCGCTCCCCGAAGGAAAACCGGCCGAGGCGGCGCGCGAGCAGGTGATGGAGGTGGTGCGGCATTCCTTCCGGCCGGAATTTCTCAACCGTCTCGATGAGATCATCTTGTTCAACCGGCTCGGTCGCAGCGAAATGAAGCGGATTGTCGACATCCAGCTTCGTCATCTGCAATCGCTGCTGGCGGATCGTAAGATCACGCTCGAAGTCGACGACATGGCGAAGACGTGGCTCGGCAATACCGGTTACGATCCAGTCTACGGCGCGCGACCACTCAAACGCGTCATTCAGCGCCAGCTCCAGAATCCGCTCGCCAGCATGCTGCTGTCAGGAAAAATCAAAGATGGCGATACGGTCAAGGTAACCGTGCTTGATGGCCAGATTGCAGTGAACGGCGCCAAATTGGCGCAGGCAGCATAGGGTGTGTGACGATGTCATCACCGCATAGCATAGAGGACGAGGCGGTTGCCACCGAAGCCACCGATGTCGCGACGCTTTTGTCCGAAAATGCGTCGTTGAAGGATCGTCTTCTGCGAGCGCTCGCCGACGCCGAAAATGCGAGGCGACAAGCTGATCGAAAGGCCGAGGATACGCGCAAATTTTCCGTCGCTGAATTCGCACGCGAGCTATTGCCAGTTATCGATAACCTTCAGCGTGTGATCGAAGCACGCAGGACGGTGCCATCTACACAGCATGATGCGCTATTGGAAGGCGTCGAGACGACCTTGCGACTATTTCTTCAGACGCTGGAGCGATTTGGCGTCAAGAAGATCGCTGCGTCCGGGCAACGATTCGACCCATCCCTGCATGACGCGCTGATGGAAGCAGAGGATGCATCGCATCCACCGGGAATGGTAACGCGGGTGCTGGAAGATGGTTATATGATCCATGATCGGTTGTTGAGGCCAGCACGAGTGGTCGTGTCAAAAAGGCACCCATCCACCGACCACGGGTCCATATTGCAGGATTGATACCTCATGTCGGCGGATCGAGATCACAATCGCTCCAAGGGATGGCCGAAGCTGCCTGGCACCGACATGGCCGTGCCGGGAGGCGTTCCGCCGGTGCTGATATATAGAACCGAACGCTCGGTGACCCAGTCTGCTCCGGGTCGGCGCCGTTGGATACTGGAATTTGAGCGAAGCGCCGCGCCGTTCATCGAGCCGTTGATGGGATGGACTGGAAGCAGTGATCCCTTTGCATCGATTCGGCTCGAGTTCCCGGATTGCGAACGTGCCGTCGGTTTTGCGGAAAAGAATGGGTGGGACTATCGGGTGATCGATCCTCAAACTCGAAAGCCGCTGGTCAAAGGTTACGCGGATCGGTTCAAATATGAGCTTGCCGATGCGATTGCTCGCGCCGGTGACGGTGGATCAAAATGCTTGGAACAACCGAGCACGACCGGAACGGGATCTCCGAGCGGCCGGCCCAACCGGAAGTAATCGCGTAATCAGCCCGTCATTGCGCCACTTTCACGGAGCAGGAACAGGCCACACCGATGGTTTATCGGTGCAGCCCTGATGATTGGCGCAAGGCGCGTGAGAGCGCTTGCGGCTGTTCCGCCGGTTCACGAGCCCCCGCTTGTACCGGAGCCACGATGTTCATGGACCATCAACGGAGGTCCGTCGATCCGCGAAGGCGGCGTGCACCTCATCCGTCATTGGCAAGGGTCGCCAATGAGCCGCCGAGCTTACTCCGATCTGCCCAGAAAACACGGACAATTTGCAGGGATCGCCACTAAACGGCCTTCACTTCGATCTTCTTTTCCGGCTTCTGCGCCCCGGGTGCCTTCGGAAGCGTTACGGTGAGCACGCCCTTTTTGAAGCTGGCATCGATTTTGTCGGCGTCAATGCCCTCGGGTATTCGGAAGTGACGCTCAAACGAGCCGAAATGCCGCTCGCGTAGATGATATCCCTTCTTCTTTTCTTCCTTGTCCTCTTGTTTTTCGCCGCGGATGGTCAAGGTATTGTTGGACACTTTGACCTCGATATTGTTCTCATCGAGTCCTGGAAGCTCCGCGCTGATTTCGTAGGCATTGTCTTTTTCGACAACATCAACGGCCGGAGTTGCGGCCAGAGTCAGCTCCCGCCGCCAAAAAGGGTCGGCATCGAAAAGCGAACGACGGAAGGGAAGGCGCCAGGAACCTCGATCAAACTCGTCGAAAAGGCGGTCAACCTCGCGGCGCAGGCTCTCAAACGGTCGCCACGTTTGAGCCAACGCGCCCTTTTCGCTCGTTTTCGTTTCGCTTTGAACCGGCAGATTTTTTTCCGCTTCAGCCATGACTGAGCCCTCCTACGATGGTTGAGTATCTTGGTGTGTCATTGCAAAATAGACCCTCGGCCCACGTCCGCGTCGCCACAACTCAGCGTGCCGGCCGCCATACTTAATTGCTAACCGTGATGTGGTTTTCGACGTCGGTAACTGCCGGAGCGGCCCACGCGGCTCGTTCTGCTTCCTCTCGCTCCGCCCAGGAACGAACAGTACCTCTGAGAACGACCTTGCTTCCGCTTGTATCGACCGTAATGCGCTCAGCATCGACCTGGGCACTCCTGTGTAGCGCGGAAACAATGCGTCTTTTCACCTCTTTGGGAGCGATGTTGCCCTTCAGCGTGATCAGGTTGCTTATGCCCTTGACGCCGCGCAGCCGGCGGATTGAGTTCGCCGCAATATTTCGTTGATAATCCCACTTGACTTCACCTTCGAGTGTGACCCAGCCCGCCTTTACCACAACTTTGATGTTCTCCCAGGAACCCGGTAGTTGAGCCTTGATTGCCGCGACGGCATCCCGGGCGATTTCCGGGTCAGGTCTCTCCGTGATACTCGGCAATCGCACCTCGATATCATTGGCGACTGCATGGACGCCTGTTACGCGCTTCGCTGCCACCTCCGCTTCCAGCTTTTCGTTGTAGCTTCGCACAAAGCCCGTGAGCGTCACAACACCATCTTTGACCGCAACGGCGACGTCTGTTGCTTCGATGGCGGGGTCCCACTGAAGTTCTTCCTCGACGTCCCGTTTGATCTCGTGATCATCGCGCATGGACAGCCCCTCCGAACACAGGTTCACTGAAACTCATACCCCAACTGTTTCTTGTCAGACATTGACGCTAATCAATTTCATGTGGGCACCGTTTTGACAGGTCAGTGATCGGCATTTGCCCCGCATGGTCGAACACACGATTTGACCGGCAACCATTCACGATTCGGCGAGACGTCGCTCCCAATCGCCCCACCTGACGCGCGCAGTTTGATCAAAATCGCTCCCGCCCCGTTGTCTCGGGACGGGAGCGACAAAGAAGCGCACACTACGGTGAGATCACGATGTTGTTGGTGACGCTGCTGACCCCAGGAGCGGCCCACGCGGAGCGCTCCGCTTCCTGCCGTTCCGCCCAGGATCGCACCGTTCCTCTCAAGGTGACCTTGCTGCCGTCGACGTCAACGACAATCTTGTCAGCGTCGACTTTGGCGCTGCGGACCAACGCATCCTCGATCTTGCGTTTGACGTCGCTTGGACTTACGCGCGGCTTGACGTGAATGAGATTCGAAATTGACTTGATGCCCTTGATCGAGCGAACCGCACGCTCAGCCCATTCCTTTTGATAGAACCATTCCACGTCACCTTCGAGTGTCAGGTAACCGTTCTTTACGACGACCTTGATATCGTCGCCGGTGGCCGGCAAATCCCGCTTGATCGCCTTCACAGCCTCTTCGGCAATTTCTGGGTCGGTCCGTTCGCTGGCTAGCCGCACCTGAATGTCGTTAGCCACTCCTTTGACGCCGGACACCCGCTTTGCCGCTTTCTCGGCGTAGTAGGAGTCCATGTAGCTCTTCGTGAACCCCGTAAGGGTTACCACGCCATCCTTGACAGTAACGGCAATATGGCTGCTGTCGTCGATTGAAGGATCGTACTTGATCTCATCTTCGACATCACGCTTGATTGTTGAATCCGTGTGAAAAATGGAAACCATGGTGGCGTCTCCACGTTGAACCGGACAGGATTGTCCCATACGTTTTTTCACACAGCTTCGCAGCCAACCGGCTCTCCTGGTCAATATTATGCGCTCGAATAGGTGGATGATTTGCCACATGTCGTGACACCGCGGCCGGATCGCGGCGATCATGCAACTCATTCCTGGTGAGCACGGGCGCTGCCGCTGCATAGGATTAGATGTCATGGCAGGCATGCTTTCGGCCGCGCTACCTGAAGAGGTAAGGACCGGGGCACGCAAGAGGCGGCAACCAAGTTGGATAGCGCCGATGCTGGCGAGCTTGACGCAAGAGCGATTTTCCAGGGAGGACTGGCTCTTCGAACCGAAATGGGACGGCGAGCGCTGCCTGGTGTTCAGTCACGGCACCGAATTGGAATTGTTGTCACGTAACAGGACACGTCTGAATGAAAGATATCCCGAGCTTGCACCGGCATTCAATCAGTGTGCGATGAACTCTTTCATTGCTGATGGTGAAATCGTTGCATTCACGGGCGGCATAACGAGCTTCATGCAGCTCCAAAAGCGCATGCAGGTCGAGAATCCATCTCGCTCCTTGTTGCGACTGCCGGTCTATATGTACCTGTTCGACCTTCTGTACTGGAACGGTTACGATTTGCGGCGCGTACCCCTTCGGCATCGTAAAGCACTGCTTCACGACGCATTCCCATTCGGGCGCCGATTGAGATTCACCGCGCATCGTGAGAAGGATGGCGAAGCCTATTACCGCGAAGCGTGCCGCAAGGGCTGGGAAGGGATTATCGCTAAGAATGGCAACAGCCAATATGTCTCAAAACGAACGCGAGACTGGCTGAAGTTCAAGTGTGAGCAAGGTCAGGAGTTTGTTGTCGGCGGATACACAGAGCCCCAGGGACATCGGATTGGCTTCGGGGCTTTGCTGCTAGGAGTGTACCGAGACGAGCGACTTCATTATGCGGGAAAGGTTGGAACCGGATTCGATAGCGCGATGTTGAAAGTTCTTGCGCAGCGACTTCGAAGTATCGAAACGAATGTCTCGCCATTTGCCGACTACGATATCCCGCAACGAGGCGTCTACTGGGTCAAACCGGAGCTCGTCGCACAGATTGCCTTCACGGAATGGACCAAGGATGGCCGGCTCCGCCATCCACGGTTTCGCGGTTTGCGTGACGACAAGCTGCCGTCAGAAGTGATACGGGAGGGTTGAGTGGGCGCGAGCGAATTGCGATTGCGTGTTGAAGTACACGAAATAGCGGTTACAAACCCGGCCAAGTTGCTGTTTTCGGACGATCATATCAGCAAGTACGAGCTCATTGACTATTACCGGTGGGTGGCACCGCGGATGCTTCCGTTTCTGCGTGATCGGCCAATTGCCTTGGAGCGATATCCGAATAGCATCGGACAAGTTGGGTTTTTTCAGAAGTCTGTGCCCTCCTATTTTCCTGACTGGGTCAAAACGATTGAAGTTGAAAAGAAACAAGGAGGCGTAACCCGTCATGTGATCTGCAATAACGGGGCCGTGCTGGTGTATTTGGCAAATCAGGCATGCATCACGCCACATATATGGATCAGCCGGGTCGACAAGCTCGAATGCCCAGATCAAATGGTGTTTGACCTCGACCCTTCAGCCGATGCGTTCGACTGGGTTAGGGCAGCGGCATTAGCTCTCAATGAACTCCTTCAAGAATTGACGCTGTCGGCCTATGTCAAATCGACCGGTTCGCGAGGATTGCATGTCATCGTGCCTCTTAAGCGGACTGAGTCATTCGAGTCAGTGCGCGCCTTCGCTCGCGCGGTCGCGATGCGTGTTGTCATGGAGGAACCAAGTCAGCGAACTCTGCAGCAGCGCACTGGCTCGCGGCATGGACGCGTGTTCTTCGACATCAACCGCAATGCTTACGCACAGACCGTTGCGCCGCCGTATGCGGTGAGAGCGCGGCCCAACGCTTCGTTGTCGATTCCGCTCTTCTGGGAAGAGGTGCGCTCCAAAACATTGCGGCCGGATGGCGTAACTCTTCGAGACATACGCAAAAGGCTCGATGGAATGATTGATCCATGGGCTGACTTTTGGCGCCGCGCAAGCGCACTCGGGAGTGCACGGCGTAAATTGGAGTTGCTCGGTGTCTCTGTCAGAGTACCGCAAAAGGCGAAATTTCGCTAAAACGCCAGAACCGGCGGGGCGTTTGCGCGCCCGGCGCCGCGGGCGCCTATTTGTTGTACAGAAGCATTGTGCAAGCCGTCTGCATTACGATTTCAGGCTTGAGGTCGGCGGTGTGTTGGCATCATGGGCGATCCCCAAGGGCCCCTCGATGAACCCCAGACAGAAACGTCTTGCCCTCAGAACTGAAGATCATCCTCTGGAATATGCGACATTTGAAGGCGTAATCCCGGAGGGTGAATATGGTGCCGGCGTAGTGATGGTATGGGATAAAGGCGACTATCGCCCGCAACACGACAAGTCGATTGAGGTTCAGTTGGCTCGCGGCAAAATTGATCTTGTGCTTAGCGGCGTCAAGCTCCGGGGCGGATTTACATTGATACAGATTGCCGTCCGGTCCGGCAGACCTAATCAAGGAGATGCTTGGCTGCTGATTAAGCAAAAGGACGAATTCGCCGCCACTTCGTGGAATATCGAACAGGCGGCTCCTGATCGCTCAGTGATGACCGGACGCACTCTTGAGGAAATTGCGGAGGGTCGTTCGCGCCGACAGCGGGGACTTTGACCTGCCAAATATGTAGGTTGCAGTGGGGGTTGGCTAGCCCCCAAGACGAGCGGAACCGGCGGACCCCCGTCTTGACAGTCATCAAGGACTCGCGCTCGGCTCTCATGCCATCATGTTGTTGTCCTCAGTGGGGTGTGTTAACGCATCGATTCACGAGAACCCTGATGATCAAAGATGTATTCACTTGGCTCGACGGAAGCGTCTCGGACGAAATTCGTATGAGCGCCGCTCTCGATATCGTCCGGCAATTCGAAGGTCATGCGACAGGCTTGTTTTTTAGCGTATTACCTCCACCTCCAGCACCCATTGAAGGCGACCTCACAGGCGCACTTGGCATCGCGGCCCTGATGGATCAGGCGCGTGCCTCAGGCGATAAAATGGAAAAGACCATTGTCGACCGGTTAAAGCGGTACGGCGTGGCCATCGAGCTTCGCAGGTTCGACGTTCTAAGATCAGACATTGCAGATGTTGCCGCTCGCGAAGCGAGGTGCGCCGACGCCTTCGTCTTGATCAGACCAAACGGCTCGCAAGATCCCGATCGCCTCGTCGAGGGCATTCTGTTTGGATCAGGCCGGCATATTTTGTTGGTCCCCGAAGTCGAGCGCCCGAAATCCATTGTTTTCAACCGGATTTTGGTCGCGTGGAACGCGAGCCGCGAATCGACGCGGGCTGTGGCCGAAGCAATGCCCTATTTGCGGATAGCGAAGGACGTCTCGGTCGTGATGGTTACCGAAGAGCCTCGCAAACAGATGGAAGGATCCGTGGGTGACGCGATCAAAAAGCATTTGAAGCATCACGGCGTTGCGGCGGAACTCCATCGGGTCAAATGCCGGAACGGTAATGTAGGCGAAACATTGCTTGCGGAAGCCAAGAAAGCGAGAAGTGACCTGATCGTTCTAGGTGGATACGGCCATACTCGCCTTCGCGAGATGCTTCTCGGCGGTGTAACCTATCATTTGATGCACAATTCGCCGGTGCCGCTTCTCATGGCGCACTAATTAAACGAATACAAATTCAGGACGCAAGAGACGATCAAATGTTCCACACTCACGTTGTGGCGTTGTGGCAACAGTCGATCTAGCGTTCAAGTACATAGGTGCCGGGCGCATCGGCAATTGGCGCAAGGCCGGTTGCCGGGTTCCCGAGTGGAGGCGGCGCGATCCGCCCGGTCGAGTGACGAGCCAGCCAGGACTGCCACACAGGCCACCAGCTCCCTTCAAAGCGCGGTGCGGTAGTCCGCCATGTCTCAGGATCAGTATCGCGGTCGGCTGAATTCTTTGTCGCCATCTGGAAACTGCGATTCTTATGGCCAGGTTCACTGACGATACCGGCATTGTGTCCGCCTGTCGTAAGCACAAACGTAACATCCGTATCGGTCAAATGGTGGAGTTTAAACACAGACCTCCAAGGTGCGACATGATCTTTTTCCGTTCCGACTGCGAAAATCGGAACGAGAATGTCCGTCAGGAAGATCGTCCGACCGCCAACTTTATAGCGGCCGCTGACGAGATCATTATCCAGATAAAGATGGCGGAGATACTCAGAATGCATGCGATAAGGCAGTCGGGTCGCGTCGGCGTTCCATGCCATTAGGTCGTTCATCGGCGGCCTTACGCCCAATAGATAGCTCCGCAGCGCCCGCGACCAGATCAAATCGTTCGATCGGAGCAGATGGAACGCACCGGCCATCTGATGCGTGTCGAGATAGCCTTGCTCCCATGTTATGCCCTCAAGAAACGCAACTTCGCTCTCGCTGATGAACAATCCTAGCTCGCCAGGATCTGTGAAATCGACCAGCGTTGCCAGCAATGTGATGCTTGCGAGCTGATTGATCCCGCTTCGCGTCATCGCGGCCGCAGCGATCGCCAATAATGTTCCGCCAAGGCAATAGCCGACCGCGTGCGTTTTGCGATGATCGCAGATTTCGTCGATCGCCCTGAGTGCGGCGACTATGCCAAGTTCGCGATAGTCGTCCATACCAAGATCGCGATCCGATCCGGCCGGATTTTTCCATGAGATCATAAAAACCGTGTGCCCGCGCTCGACCAAATATCGAACAAGGGAATTGTGCGGGGAAAGATCGAGGATATAGTATTTCATGATCCATGCCGGAACGATGAGTACGGGTTCGGCATAGACATCATCTGTAGTCGGCGAATATTGAATGAGCTCAATCAGACGATTGCGATAGACTACTTTGCCCGGCGTAACGGCGACGTTCACGCCAACTTTGAATTGCTCCGCTCCGACTGGAGGCCTGCCGTCGACCAGACGCAACCAATCCTCATGGAAATGCTGGATCCCCCTGAACAGATTCAATCCGCCCTGCTGAATTGTAGCAGTGCTGACCTCCGGATTGAGCCATGGAATATTTGAAGGCGATACAACGTCGAGGAGCTGGCGAGTGACGAATTCGACAACCCGCTCGTGATGTTTATCGACTCCGTCGACACCTGTGGTGGCATTGTGCCACCATTGCTGGTGCAACAAGAAGTTCTGATAAATCAATTTGTGCGGCCACTGTTGCCATTCCTCGGCAACGAAGCGGTCGTCCTGCGGAAGGGGATCGATACAGGGCGAAGGGTTGGATGCACTGACACATTGCATCCAATACATCCCGATTCGGCCCGCCTTCCGCCATGCCTTCTCGACAAGCTGTGCCTGTTTCCCCGGCGACATCCAAAGATGCCCGAACCAATCAAAGTAGGCTTCCGATAACCCAACCGGACTTATGCCGGCGGTAAGCCGCCCAATACGAGATCTAAAGACACGGTCGATACTGCGCCAAGCGACGTCGAATGTTCGATCCATGTCTTGGCTTGCATCCGCAGGCCGTGTTTGCACATCGGTCTGGACAGGCTTTGTTGTCACCCGAGCGCCACCCTCAAGCGAAGGCGTTTTACTCGTGTCGTTCATGGCTAGCGCTCCAACAATCGTCAGGTCCCGATTATCAAGGATGGCCACAGCGACACGTCACTCATTGGGACGATCCGGAGCGAGGCAATATTGATAGATGCAAACAGCGTCGTTCTGTCTATTTGATCGTACTTTCAACTGTATTTCGAAATCCATTCCGCGTAACACTTCACGAAGTTCTGAAGGAAGCTTTTCGTTGATTCGTTGGTGATGTTGCCGTCCTCATCGACCAAGCCCTGGGAGAAATGAATATACACTTCCGGCTGTCCGAGCGTCGGGACGTCAAGATAACCAAGCACACTGCGTAGATGGGCTTGAGCGACTGCGGTGCCGATCGCTCCGATCGATGCACCCGCAATGCCGGCAGGCTTGCCAGCCCACAGATTCTTTCCGTATGGCCGCGATACCCAATCCAGAACATTCTTAAGCGCGGTCGGAAGCGAGCGATTGTGCTCGGGCGTCACGAACAGAAGGGCTTTTGCTGCGGCGATTTGCGATTTTGTGCGCGATACCGCTTCGGGCGGCGATTGATCGAGATCCTGATTGTATACCGGTAGGTCATCGATTCGGATGAAGTCGCAATCGAAGTCGTTTGGTGCGAGCTTCACCAAAGCCTTGGCGAGCTTCAGATTGATTGACTCCTTGCGGATGCTTCCAACAATGATTGCAACTGTGCGAGCCATGAAAGCGATCCTAGTCGTAGTTTCAAGTCAATTGCCCCGGCTTATGTACCCAGTGGTCAATTCTCCTAAAGCCCGTCTACTCTTGGTCAAATAGAACCATACAGCTCGGAGCAAGCATTGAATTGACGACAGTCAATGTTTCTCGTCAAAGATTCTGTTGTGAGGTCGCACATTGCCCAGCCAATCAAGTGCCGCTTCTGTCATCGCCGAGCCACGGGTCAGGATTGATGGAAGATAGCGGAACGTCGGCCAAGGTCTTCTTGAGCTCCACCTCGTGAACGTGAACGTGTTCCGCGCCGCACCGGCGCATGATTTCCTGCGCCTTGTGTTCTGCTTCTGGGTCGCGAACGCGCACCAATACGACTAGACCGCTCATCCGCAACTCGTCCTCCAAGTCAATACTCTCCCCAGTACTGACAAGGCGATTTTTGATGATCTTGGCCAGGCCGGCCGCGGTAGCACCGCCGGCAAGCGCCGCAGCAGCTGCGGCAGCCAAAGCTCCACCTGATGCCACGATTGGGAGCGCGGCTCCCACGGTGCCAATCGTTATCAGGGTTCCGAACACCAAGGCGGTCGCAGTGGTTTCATCATCCGGTTTGATCAACTCACGTCGGGGGGCATCGGGATGCTCTGCCGCTACGATCGGCGCCGAATAGTATGCTCCCAGAGCGCGCATGACCGTCATTGGGCTCGCCATAAGGTCGATATCGCCTCGGTCGAATCCGGATCGAGTCAGATCGTCGACGAGCCGATCGAGGGCCTCGCGACTCTTGAGCGTCCCCACAACTTCTCGAACGCGGATGGTATCGAGGACTTCATTCGCGGAACGACTATCGGTCATAAGTTCTCGCCCTGGTTATGCTGAACGGCACGATTGCCCATCTCTGCCTGCCGAGTTTCCCGCAGCAAGGATGTTTGGATCGGCGCATATGCCGCCATGACAACGGTCAATATTGAGCCGCCGCAGCCAAAAAGCAGCGACAAATTGTCAGCGACGTGAACTGAGCCGAGGTTCGTGGCGCTCAATGCAACCGAGCGCGCTGATCGGAACATTGCAAGACGAGCGCCCTGTACATCAAGGCAAAACCCTGCATCGCAAGCAGATACTGGCGCAACCGTGTCGCGAAATTGTGGGCCATTTGAAGCAGCTCCGGATTGCTGCGTTCAAATTCCGCAATCGCTTCCATCGTGAACGTTTCAGTGCGTTGCGTGTCAATTTCCTGCACCAGCCGCGCGCGCGTTTCCTCGCTGACAGCGGGAAGCGGTGATAGATTGCCTGACGTCGGCAACCTCGGGACGAGCAGACGGAAGAATATCGCAAATCCCAACATGACCTTCTGTGAATCTCCGATGTCTGCAGCGCACCGCGTCGCCATATCCAAAAGTTCCGGATTGTGCTGTTTTAAATGCGCCACGACTTCTGCCGTACAGACATCAGGCCCGCGTGTGTCGAACTCGCGGGCAATTAACTCTCGAGTTTCTTCGGTGACACGCGGAAGCATACTCATCCCGAATCGAGCTCGTCTCCAGTCTCCATTTCGCTAGCGCAGGCACTCGCTGTCTGCAATGCACGTCGTCGCGTTTTCGACAGCGCGAACATTGCGCATCCATCGTGGAATGAAGACAAGTAAATCATTCCCAATCCGGCGAAAAATTGACAATTGTCAGGGCTGATCCCAGACCTTTGACTATTCACGGAGGCGCCAAACTGGGGCTTCCAGTGTCGGCAAAGGCAAGTGTTCCAGGTTGGCGAAAATAAGCGGAGGTGTTGGTATTGCGGTCAGATCCTGACATCGAACGAGAGCTGAAACGACGCATTCAGTCCGATCCCGATACGAATAACGCCGACATTGCAACAACCGTCAAAGACCAGATCGTCACACTGACGGGCTTTGTGCGCAGCTTTCGTCAAAAACGGAAAGTGGAACTGTTGGCCAAAAGCATCGCGGGCATAAATGGCCTTGTCAATGACATCCAGGTGCGCTTGCCATTGTTGCAGCGTCGGCCCGATCCAGAAATTGCTCGGGACGCACTGGAAGCGATTAACCGGCGCTTGCCGTACTCGGGGGACCGGATACGCCTCGTGGTTGAGGACGGACTGATATGCTTGGAAGGTCAAGTGGAATGGGCCTACCAGAGCGAGGCCGCCGAGGAACTTTCGGAAGCGGTACGTGGCGCCAGTGGCGTGGTCAACAAGCTAGACGCTCAGTCCTACGTTCAGTCCGGCGAGATCAGGCAGAAGGTCAGCCAAGCGCTCCTGGAGGCGGCGGCCTTCGACGCAAATAGCCAATCGAGTAACTCCGATCACGACGAATTTGTTTTGCTTGGAGCGGTTCGCTTTTGGGCAGCGAGGGGCGCCCCCCGCCCATCAAGGTGAGCAGCAACCAATTCAATAATGCGCCGTCGCAGTTCGATGAACGCGCTACAACGAAACACTTATGTGAATGACCGCACGGCGCTCATGGCCTCACATTTCGGGACGTCGAACGAGATCTGGTCCTGATCGGTTTGGCCGGACTGATTGACCCGCCACGTGAGCAGGCCATTACCGCTGTCGCAGAGTGCTTAACCGCCTGTATTCGGGTCAAAATGATCACCGGAGACCATGCTGCGACCGCTACAGCCGTTGCGCGCCAACTCGGTCTGGAGCGGCCAATGCAGTCTTCACTGGGGATCGGCTGGATTCCCTGGATGATGAGGCATTCCGTCTGGCGATCAAAGAGACGACTGTTTTCGCGCGCACGACCCCCGAACACAAATTGCGCTTGGTGGAGGCACTTCAGGCGGACGGCGCAATCGTTGCCATGACGGGAGATGGCGTCAATGATGCCCCGGCGCTCAGGCGGGCGGATGTCGGGATTGCCATGGGCCGCAAGGGCATCGAGGTAGCGAAGGAGGCTGCCGAGGTAGTGCTGGCCAATGATAATTTCGCCACGATCATCGCCGCAGTCCGCGAGGGACGCACGGGTCATGACAACTTGACGAAAAGTAATCGGCTGGACTTTGCCGACGAACGCCGGTGAAGCAATGACGGTCATCGTGGCGATCCTGACTGGTTTGACGCTACCGCTAACTCCCGTCCAAATTCTGTGGATCAACATGGTCACCGCGGTCGGACGCGGACTGACGATCTTTGCAGCACGCGTGATCTCCGTTGCGGATGATTGTTCATCATAGCACCGCGCGTGGCGTTTCTGAGGTTGAGAAATTCATTATGCGCAGATTGGATCTGCAGTTAGAAAATGGGGGAACGGCAGCATAGCGCGGCGCATTGTGCACGGCATCGGATTATCTTCGCCGCGCAGTCCCTTTGAATGTGACGCAGAAGCGGTCGATTGACGGCCGTCATTGAGATTTTCGTTTCCCGGCAAATTCAAGGGTGTCCTTTCGGATCGTGCACTACGAGCAAGTCCTCGAGCTGCAGCACTTCGCGCAAGGCACCGATTGCCTCGACTGCATCTTCAGCGCTGGCGGCCGATAAAAGGCGGCGGTGCAAATCCCTCCAAGCCGGCGGCCGCCCGCGGCGAAGTTCCTCTTCGACGAAGGCCTTGGCCTGAGAAAGCGTCGCCAGTCGCCGCGGCTTCGGCGTGTCTTTGACGATGATGACCGGTTTGATTTGCAGTTCAATCATGGGGGACATGCTCTATCCTCCGCGGTGACGGTCGATGCGCGGGCGGAGTCGTTTCAGGTAATTGTGCCATCAGCAACTTTTCGCAGTGTAAAATCAAAATGTTTGGGAGCGATCTTGATCTTGCGAAGCCGCACGCCGGCAAGGTTTTTCCCACTTGCGCCAGCAAGGCAACTACGTTGACATAGATAATAATGAGAGTAGCATAAAGCCAGAAACTCTGCCAAGTTGAAGTCCATAGGGAGTTCATCATGGTCATGCGTGCGGCAACACACGATCCGGCCTTCGATCGTGGTAAGTTCCATTCTCGACTTACAAAATGGCGAACGGTCGTAGCAGCTTCGAAGGGCCAACCGATTTGCGAACCGGGCCGATTGGCAGACTACTGGTGGCATATCGAATCCGGCGCGGTCAGGCAGGCCCGTCTGCAAAGCAATGGCTTGCGATGCATACACGAATTCTTTCTCCCGAATGAGTGGTTCGTTTGCGACAACGCAGGCGAAGACACGGTTGCCGAAGCCATCTGCGACGGAACTATACTCGGTCGGTACAATCGCGCCGATCTTGAGGGTCTTTCCGAGGAGGACTCCTCGATTGCGCAAACGTTACGCAAGGCTCGGCTTCGACTTACCGCCAGAGCGGAGGAGCACATTTTCAATCTCTGGCATCAGCGTTCTGTCGACAAGGTGCGGGTCTTTCTCGATCAGATGAGCGCGCGTATCCCGTTGGGAGCCGACGGATTTGTATCGTTACCGATGTCGCGTTACGACATCGCCGATTATCTTGGTCTATCCGTCGAAACAGTCAGTCGGGCGCTAGGTGACCTGCAAGCCCGCCATATTGTGGAGTTCGATGGCGTTCGGCGACTGCGCACTCTCCGGATGCTGCTCCACCCCCCCCCCCCCCCCCCCCCGCCTCAACGCGAGCGTAGGT
>ERZ1029858.38-NODE-38-length-110523-cov-553.223721_pt1 | contig 110523 bp, 112 predicted proteins | sample MGYA00519237_ERZ1029858 | MGnify/ENA primary metagenome ERZ1029858 (study PRJEB33666, sample SAMEA4610919) | skin metagenome | biome: Human-associated habitat; feature: Malodor aspect; material: skin | place: Philippines | collected 2015-08 ...
GTGTTGTTCGTTCAACGAGTTGCCATTGCTCGTTATTCGAGTAAATGATGTTGTCGGCTTCTCGTCTTGTCACACCATAAGGGTAGAGAAGGTTTCTCCGTTGTTGTTTTGTCGGCTGTGCAAGCTCATGTTTTTCTGCTTGTAAAAGTGTTGCATAATCAATGTTACGAAGATCGGCATAGAAACCACCAATAGTTTCCAGAACATGCTTCCCGTTGCCGGTGAGTGTTATTTTCGACATGAACGTTTTCACAGGAGGAGTAGCAGCATCAGACAGTGAACTCATCTGCTAACTCCTTTCCTGAAAACTCTATTTTTAACACACTAACACAAAAACATGTTGCTAAAGTAATGAAACGACTAATTATAGATAAATAATTAGCAACTGCCCCCCCCTCCCACACTTGTGGCCGTTCAGGTCTGAGGGGAAGGTGGCTATTGACGAGGCGTGTGTTGATATGGCTGAAACCACGAAATTTGATGGTTCTTCGGGTACTGCGGTGTTCGCGGAAACACATGATTTTGGTGAGGGTCTTGCCCTTGCGACACAGCAGGAGTCGGCCCCTGGGTATACGCCGACGAACTGGATTCCGAATGTGAACGCCTCTGCGTTGCAGTATTGCTGGGATGGTAAGGATTTCAATTCTGATTTTAAGATGTTTATTGCACATCTCGTGTGGGGTGATGCGTTTGTTGTGGGGTTTGATGAGGTTGATGGCAAGAAGGTGTTTCGTGATTTGACACCTGGTGAGGAGGATAGGGTATTGAAGTTTTTGCTTGAGTTTGAAACGTATTATGTCGACTAGGTGTTGTGCCGTGTAAGGAAGCCCAGATCCGTTATGCGGGTCTGGGCTTTTGGTTTTGGTGAGGAGTTTCCTGTCGGGTTGTTGTTTTTTGGGGGGGGGGTAGTTGGTTGGTGTATCGATGGGTGTTTCGGTGTTGGGGGGGGGTGCTAAATAAACCTTGCTACAAAGATTTGTAGCAAGGTTTTTCGGATTCTTAATCCTAGAGTGGGTTCTTAGCTGATTCTACGAGTAGTTCACTTACTTCGCAGGCTTTTGTTTCCTTTTGTTACGTGCTGTGAATACTACTGTAGCACCACCAATAAGGCTAAGAAGCACCATTGTTGCAGGAGAAGTGACAGATGCACCTGTTGAGGCAAGTGCTCCTCGTGTGATTTTGAGCTGAATCGCAGAAATATGCTAAGCACCCCCGACAGGAATCGAACCTGCGACCTATTCTTTAGGAGAGAATTGCTCTATCCTACTGAGCTACGAGGGCATACTTTGTAGTATATATGTGGTTTGGAGTTTTGCAAAATTTCCGTGCAGGCATGTTGTTTTAGTTACGCATGCTGTTTGTTTTCCTGTACCATGATTAATACTTACGTGTTTAGAAATGGGATTTTATGCAAACTGATAATGTTATGCCACCTTTGGAATATATTTCTGTCGTCGACGAAGAAGAATCTAGTCCTCATCCTATATATTGGAATGATAGGAAACCTAAGTTTTCTGATGTTGTAATTGGGTTCGGGGCTTTGTTTGCTGGGCTTTTTATAACTATTGTTGTTTCCATTGTGGGGTTTGTAGCTTTTCCTGATGATGTGGGGATGTTGGCTTCTTTTTCTCAGTCACTTGGTACTTTCACTATGGGGTTGGTGCTTTGGTTAGTTTTACGGGCTCGAAAGTGGACTAAGTCTGATTTGGGTCTTTTACCACTGGGTCGTAAGGGGTGGCATTTGTTATGGGAAGTGCCGTTGATGTTTGTTACAGCTGCGGGTATTTCTGCTGGAATACGAGCTATTGTTCCGATTGAAGATGCTCCTGATGGCATGGAAGATATTGCAGGGGCTGCTTCGCCTTGGATTGTTCTTGCTCTTGTTGTGTATGTTGTTGCAGGTCCTTTTGTTGAAGAGATAATTTTCCGGCGACTTCTTATGGGGTGGCTTGATTATAAGGTTGGGGTTGTTGTTTCAACTGTTTTAACGTGTGTGATTTTTGCTGTGTTTCATTTTTCACCTGCTGCGATTATTTGGGTTGGTGTGATGGGTTTGTTTGTTGCTTTGTCTGTTCGTTGGCATAATAGTATTTGGGCTGGGTATGTGATTCATGTGGTGAATAATTTGTTGGCTTCTTTGGTTCTTGTTTCAGCTTTGTTTTAAGGATATGTAGTTATGACAAGTGGTGAGAAATTTTCTGTAGTTGATTTGTTTTCAGGTTGCGGGGGTTTGTCTCTTGGTTTTGAGCGTGCTGGGTTTGACGTGTTATGCGGATTGGATAATTGGGGGTGTGCGGTGGATACGTATAACGCTAATTTTAATCATGTTTGCATGAATGTGGATTTGGGTGATGTTGAGTCTGTTTTGGATGTTTTGTATCCTTTTTTCTACCAAGCCGATGGGGTCAGACCGGGTATTATTGGTGGTCCTCCGTGTCAGGACTTTTCGTCTGCCGGGAAACGTAGTGAGGGTGCTCGTGCTGGTATGACAGAGAAATTTGCGGATTTTGTTTCGTGGTTTCAGCCTGGGTTTGTTGTGATGGAAAATGTTCCTCAGGCGATTAAAGCAGAGTCGTATCAGAAAGCATTGAGCATAATGAGGAATGCTGGATATTTTGTGGATACGGTCGTGCTTGACGCGTCTAAATGTGGGGTTCCGCAACGTCGTAAACGGTTGTTTGCTCTTGCGTTTAAGGATAAGGATGCTCTTGATAGGGTTATGAATTTATTGACCAGTGAGCAAGATAATGTTTCGATGACTGTGCGTGATTATTTTGGGGATTCTTTAGAGTTTGAGCATTATTATAATCCGCCGAGGTCGTATGCCCGTAGAGGTGTGTTCAGTGTTGACGAACCTGCACCGACAATTAGGGGTGTGAATCGTCCTGTTCCTCCAGGATATGTGTCGCATCGTGGGGATACTGCACCTATTAATGGTGTTCGTGCTTTAACCTACAGGGAGCGGGCGAAGATTCAAACATTCCCTGCGGATTTTGAGTTTGTTGGGTCGAAGACGAATGTTGAGCAGCTTATTGGTAATGCTGTTCCTGTGAATTTGGGGTGGTTTGTGGCAGATAAGGTTAGGCGTGTGTTAGACGAGGGTGGTTCGTTTGGAATGGGATGAGTTTGGATTGTGACATAAGAAGGACCCCAGGTGGCGCGTAACGTGTTAGAGGCTTTTCTGGGGGACTGTTGTTATTGAGTATATCACATGGGTTGCCACTGGATTTTCTTGTTTTTGAAAATAAGGTTCCCGCCTTTTACTTGAATGGTTTTGTTCCCTTCATACTGTGAAATAAGGTTGCAGGTGGTTTCTACCCATGATTTTTTAACACATCCCGCGTGGATTTTGATGAATTTTGTGATGACGTTGGAGATGATAAACGGGTCGTGGGTTTTGAGCTTTTCAATGGAGATGGTGTCGTTTGTGACGCTTTCGTTGTAGGCGATGTCGATGAACTTGGTGACAAATTCGCGTTCTTCTTGGAGCATGAAAGAGGTTGTTGCGAGTTTGTCGACGATGTTTACGTGAAGCTGTTCGCTTAGGGTGGGAAGTACACTGTTCCTGACACGTACTCTTGTGTAGTTGTTGCATTGATTGTGTGGATCGTCCCAATACTTAATACCGTAACTTTCACAGGCTCGTTGGGTGTTTTCTTTCGTGATGGTTTTAAGCATTGGTCTGAAAATAGTTCCCTTGTCATGTGGGGAAATGAGTTTCATGCCTGTGAGTGCGGTTGGTCCTGATCCTTGTTGGAGTCCGAGGATAACAGTTTCGGCTTGGTCGTTTTTGGTGTGCCCTGTGACGATGTTTTCGCCGTGTGCAAAGAGGGCGTTGTAACGTGCTTCACGTGCTGCGTCTTCTGTTCCTTTTCCGTTGAGGTGGACATTGACTTTGTCGACTTTGGCCGCGATTCCGTAGTTGTTGAGTATTAAATATGTGTGGTCGGAGATTTGTGCGGAGTTTTCTTGGAGTTGATGGTCGATGATGACGGCGAGGAAGTCGTAGTTTTCATCTTTCATGGCGTAGGCAAGTGCTAGTGAGTCACTTCCTCCTGATACGCCTACGATGTAGTGGTTGTTTTTGGGGAGGTGGGTTTTGAGTGCTTTGCGGATTTTGTATTGTGGGTTTGTAGTCATAGTGTTTGTTTTCTGAGGGGAGATGGTTAGTGACTGCGTTATAGTTTACCTTATGTTGGCTTGTTTTATCAAGTTGTTCTTATAGAGAAAAGATGATCCTAGAAAACTAGAAACATCTTCTCCATACCGGTGCCCCCGGCGGGGCTCGAACCCGCGACCATCGAATTATGAGTTCGGTGCTCTAACCGACTGAGCTACGAGGACGATTACTACTATAGGCGTACTACTAATAAGTGTCAAATCGTGTCTCTAACAGCAACAATAGCAGGTAATGAAGCTTGGTCAAGCTCCAAACTACTTCGCATACTTAGCGGAATATACCAACGCCTCAACAGGATGCACATGCCCCTCCACCGTTTCACCCCACCCAAACTCTTCCACCTCATCGGGACGAGACAATGTCCAGATGCCATCGTTCGCATACATCACATCGTAGACAAGATCCGGGTTTTCATCCATAAAATCAATGTCATCCTGATTACTACCTATCTGCAAGAAAGCGATATCTTCCGCTGGAACCCACGTAGCACCTTCCAAGTCAACTTCTTCCACAACAACATGCTCATCGTCGATATTGGTGTCAAAATCATAATCTTCACCAAACTCCACTCCAACGTAGAAACCCTTAATGTGAGACCCTTGTCCAAGATTTCTGAGCTTCTCACCCATGTACCAGATATCATCAGCAGGATCGCCGTTAAGGATTTCCTCCACACTTAGCGAGGTTTCTGCGAACCGTGGAAGGTCTTTGTTTTCGGCAGAAAGTACTGGCTCCCCGTTACCGTCGAACATACTTAGCATCACAAGAACACGTGATCCGTCCTCGAACTCGGCTATTGAAGACCGCCTATCTAAAATAAGGTCACCTTTCGCAACATCGACTTTGGCGTGAATGATTCTGTCCAAATCGCGTGTTTGCCTCGTGTACACCACGTTATGCCTGCCGATTTCGTAGTCGAGTATTCGCTGTGCCGCTTCCTGAGCATCGGAGATGTCATGCATACTGAAGTTTGTTTTGTCTTTGTATGCAATTGCAAGCGTCGCGGCAATACTGTGTGCAGCATCTTCGTGGTTGGGTGCTTCGTTATATGGGATTGTGATGTGATTTATGTTTCCATCGTCATCGAGGTATGTGATTTTTGTGTCAAAGTAGTCGGTGATTTTAATGGGACTGTTTTCGAATATCATGGGTAACCTTTCTTTTGCATGTATTATATTCTGCCACTGTTGTACAGTGGGAAGGTCGGCAATTTTTCTTCTCTGGATTTCGGGTAGCATGGGGGAGATTGTCTCTTGACGCATCTGGAAACGTACAATTGGCTTGTACCAATGGAGATTGACAAATAATATCGATGCTGTACACTGTAATTGTTTAGTTAGCAATAGAAAGAAACCACTATGTCACGCACCAATAGTCGCCTACCTTATAAAGTAGCCCAAAAAAGAGCAATGGGAAGAGAAGACGCAGAAGTTATAGAACAATCATTCGTCCCCGTTTCCAAATTGTTGAAACTCGCCCGAAACGGACACAAGATTACTACTTCGATAGAAAAAGATTACGGACCTTTAGTAATTAACGGAAGATGTATTGTTAAGGACTATTTTGCTATCCTATCTCGACCGCATGAAAAAGTGGGCACTTTAGAACTTGTCCACAAAAATAAGAAAATGCTATCGTTTCACAATTTTGAGGAAGATTTCATTTCTTCTTTCTCTGAAGTAATGTTTGGCCACCCGAACTTAGAAAAAGCAACCATTGACGATGTGGAAAGTAATGAACTTTATCCCTTCGAATTTGAAGGCTACGTTTACTTCTACCGCGTTAAATACGATGATGTGTATATGCGTAGAGGGACAGATGAAGTAATTCCCTCGCCTAAAGAGTACAATTCATTTAAGGAGTTCCCTTACTTTTATTTCGGAACTGTCCCGAGCAAAGAATTTAAAAACTATCCCGTGGAGACTGATATTGAGAAGCACACTTCACTAGTTTTGACTCTTTATGCTATTGAAAATAAACCTGTGCAGGTAGCACATGTTGAAGAAAAATGGATTACTGAACCAGCAACAAAAGAACAAGAGATTGAAGCTTCACGTCTCGCCTTCGGAAACGGTGGAGGTTGGATAAGGCCTGGGAAAATGCGATTTTTGCATGCACAAGCTGTTGCGTCAGAAAGGCAGGAAATGACTATGTCTTTAAATGATTATGCGAAGGCGTTCAATTCTGGATTTGGCGTAGAAGATTTATATGATCTTGACGATACTGGAACTATGGGCAGAGTTAAGGATGTCAGATGGTTCGCTGATTAACATGACGAAGCCCCTAAACTACTAACCATTAGGGGCTTTGTTGTTGTGTTAGTTTTCAAGCCATCCATTTTCCATGGCTTTTGTAGTTGATTCAACGAGTTGTTTCCTGATTTCTTGAAAATCATTTTCACAATTCAGGATGTTTCCGTCATGGAACACAATCTTGAATACGTCATCAGTTTTTTCCTTCGATTCATCTTCTGCACTAATATCTTGCGTAAATACGCGTTGACCATCTTTTTCTGTAAGGGACAAAAGACCACGAGCTGATTTCTTCATGTTATTTGCAGTAGCAGGGTCTTTGAATACTGACTTTCCTGCACCATTTACTTCAACCCATGTGGTTTTCATGGCGAATCCATATGTGTCTCTTGTGACGTATTGGTAGTTATAGGAACCGATTCCGAACACAATGTTTTGTGTTGCAAATCCTGATTCTTCCATGCGTTGGCACATTTGTTGAATCGTTGCGTAATTCATGGAATCACCATAAATAAGACCAATGTGAGAATCAAGCACACGGTACCCTTTATCGTTTACTGTACCCCCGAAAATATTCCACAAAATCTCAAGAGTACCTTTCGATTCTGGGGTTCCTGGCTCTGCATGAGGGTCGCCCGTGACAATATCTACAGGGTTTCCAGAATCAGGTCGTACTACGTATTTTCCGTCGCGATCCATAATTTGGTCTTTAAATTCGGGTAGAACCTCTGTTAGCATGCCCCAGTAGTCATAAGAATCTGAGACAACGGATAGGAATCCTGTGGGGTAGAGGTTAAGGAGTCGTTGAATTTGTTCACGTTCATCCATAGTCCCATCTTCTTTGGTGATTGCACCCGCAGTCATGACAGAGTGTTCTGATGCGGGCACTCCGATTTGAATGGTTCCTTCGGTTTCAGGATATGTGGACATGATGTAGTCCCATGCAGGTAAGGAGTCAGACCCGATAAAAGAGGTGAGGTGTCCTGCACCTGATGCAGATGCTGCTTCTACTCCAGGCATGCCTCGGTAGGAAAAGTCGTGTGCGAGGGGTCCGTTTTCTTGTGGGTTTCCTCCTGTTTTTGTTGCCCATGTATCCATGAGTTGACGGATGTTCCATGCGGTTGTAGCTGAGGTGATTGGTTGCCACAGGGCGGTTGATATCCATGTTTCTAGGTAGTTGACGAGCCAGAATCCTGAGGGGTGGGTGTTGGTGACGGTGAGGAGGGGCTGGTTGATAAGGCCTAGTTCTCCTTCGGGTATGGCCTTGATTTCAAGTGGCAGGTAGCCAAGTTTGTGAAGTTCGTAGATGTGGGTAATATCTGGGTTTTTAAGTCCGGTGAATGCTTCTAGTCGTTTGGCGTACGCGGGGGCAATGATATCGATATCGGATGTGAAGAAAATGTCGAATCCTTGTTTAAGATCTTCAAGTAACCGTTTGAGTCCGAACATGACAACTGCTGGGTAGCGAGTATCTTTCACAGAGCGGTGGATGGAACGTGGTGTGAAGTTAGCATATACTTTTGTGGTGTTTTCGGGGTATTGGCGGCGGTGGTCGGTTTTGTATCCGTCTGTCCGCCAGATGATTTCGAGTGCTTGGTTGTTAATGTCAGTGTTGTACATTTTGATTTCTCTTTCTTTAGTTGGTGTAGATCGCGTTTGCGATGTTATTGAAGTGGTGGTTTGTTGTTCGCTGTAGACGTGTTTGGGTTGTCCTGTATGTGTTTGGTGCTCCGTGTTTTTCTTCTAGAGCTTCAGTGATATCTTTTTCCCAGCCTACGTCGGTGTACCCAGTGTGTAAAAGGGACATAAGGTAGGTGAGGTTTTTGGTTTCTGTTTCGCCTGTGCTGAAGTAAGTGTCGAGTATATGTTGGGTAGTTGTTTCTTCAAGGGTGTATCCTCCTGTTTCTATATCTTGGTAGGTTTTTATTGTCCAGCACGCCTTTTGGGTGTAGGTTTCTGGTTGGTAGAGTGTCACTGTGTGGGTTGGTTTGGCGTGTTCTTGGCTTGCTCTGAGTACTATCCAGTGGTTGGTTTTGTTGGTGAGTGTTTGCCATGTGGTTTCTTCTGTGTAGGTGTTTGTGTGAAAGTTTCGGTTGTATGGGCAGCTAAGGTAGGGTAGCCCATTGTTCATGTAAGTTGCGTTTTTTATCATTGTTGTTCTCCTTTGGGTTAGACGATGTTTTTGATAGGTGTGATGTGTGCTCGTTTGATGTTCGTGTGGGTTGCAAGGCTGTCTGTTGTGTAGATATTGGTGTAGCCTTGCAGGTTTTGTTCTGCGTTGCCGCTAAATACGGGGTGCGATATGTAGAGATCTGCATTGTGGGGGAGTGATTGTCTTAGGATGTTGAATGTTGCTCCTCCGTCACAGATGTCATCTACAACGAGTACGTTGTCTAGAGGTGTGTTTGTTTTGGGGAATGTGTAGTGGGTGATTTTTCCTGTTTGTTGGTTTCGTTGCTTGTGGGCTTGGATGAGGGGGAGGTTGTAGTGGTGTGCTATGAGTTGTGCTCGTGTGTGTGCTCCTTTGTCGGGGGCGATGATTGCGGTGTAGTTATCCATGTTGATGGTTGGGGTGTTTTGGATTGTGTCAAGTGTTGTTTTTACTGCGAGAGGGATTCCTTTTTTGGCAAGTTCGTTGTGGATTATTTCGTGTGATGTTGGGCTGTGTGGGTCGAGGATTGTGACTTTGTTAAAGTTTCCGGTTGCGATTATTTTTGCGATTGGTTTGATGTCGTAGTTTCCTGGTTTGTCTGCTCTTGCGTTTGGGAAGTAGGGGATGATGGCGTGGATTTTGTGTTCTTGTTGTGCTGCGGTTTGTAGGAGTGTGAGTATTGCTTGTGGCGTTGCTTGGTCGAGGTGGAGTGAGGTGCAGGTTGTGTTGGGGTGGGTTATTTCTCCTGCTGGGTATGTTGTGGGGGTAAGTTGTGAGGTTTTCATGGTTGTCCTTTCTTTAGGTTTTGTACTTTTTGTCCAAACTATGGTTTGGAAGTAGGCATTGGAATTTCTAGTTTCTTATGCCTTAAAAATAGCCGAAGGCCGACCACCGGAAACATTTGGTACAGTTGTAAGCCCTGTTTCTGTGTAGTGCTTTTTCAGGTCGCGGAGTACTGCCCCTGTAGCCATTTGAGGATTGAGTCGGGAAAGTACTTTCTTTACCGATGGGGCAGACATATCGTTATTGAACATGCCCGCGAAAAGTTTAGGGTTGGTGATAAAAGCGTCTGCGAGAATGAGTCGAGCTTCGTTAATAATTTCAGCGTGGTCGAAGGCTAGAGTGGGTGAAAAATCTTCAGTAATCTCTGTCCACTTAACATCTCCATCCAAATTGCCTGTAGAAACAGTCGCAACGTGGGGGAGACTAATTACCCTAAATCTTCCGTCTCGATTCGGGTTATCTCTGTATCCGAGCTGTTGAATGTGGTCGAATTTTTCGAGATTTGTCTTTGCCAGTGCTCTAGTGCAGGCCTGGAGGATAGTTTCGTTGGGCCTGTTCGTTTCGTCTAGTAGAACACCGGGTAGTGCCAGTTTTCCTTGTTCAGGTTCGAAAGTTCTGGTGTGTAATGCGACGTATGGGATTCCGTCAGCTACAGTAAAGCATGCGACATCGACACCGAGAGTTGGGTTGATATATGTTGTCATTTTGCACGTCTCCTATGTTTTGAACTTTCTGTCATAAACTATACACGATAAAAATACGCACGCAAACACACAGCTCAGGAAACTAAAAATCAAACAAATGAAAAATACGGGAAACAATCGTTATACAAACTTCACACACCAAAAACAAAACATTATAAAAGAAGCCTGTAAAATACATCACAACCAACTAAAATACAAGGTTGGGCAACAACCAGTTGCACGACGAGCACAACATCCCACACAGTGCTCAAACAAGAAAGGTACAATATGACAACCCCAACAAACGGACAACCACGCCGCGTACCAAATGTTCAACCTGAACAGACACAAGTACGCCTACAACAACCAACAGACGTGCAATACACAGCACAAACAACACAAACCACACCAGCATCAACCAGCACAGCCTACGAAGTCGAAACACAACAAGTAGAAGGCCAACACGTAGGACAAGAAGCATGGATTGGCACCGACGATACAGACATATCCCAAGGAAACGTATCCTGGGGAGCAATCTTCGCAGGTGTCGTAACATTCCTATCCATCATGGTGCTATTCGGCCTTATTGCGGCAGCTATGGGACTACAAGGATCCACAGGACTAGCAACAGGTATTACAACCATCATAGGCCTTGCACTCGCATTCACAGCAGCAGGCTACGTATCAGGAGCACTTGGAGTTAGAGCAGGTGTATTCCACGGATTCGCAACATGGGCAACATCCCTCATTTCAGCACTCATCCTCGCAGGATGGCTCGGAGCTTCTATCGTTGGCGGACTTGGCTCAATTGCAGGAAATACCCTTGACACTGTTGCACAAACAGCAGGAAATGCCGCTAGCATCACAAGTACGGACGTAAACAATGGTGCAAACGCTGTACAAGACAGTATCACACAAACAGATATCGACAATGCACAGCAACGAGCACAAGACGCAGCATCTGATGCAGCTAACCAAGCCCGCGACACATACAACGAATACTCTGATGATGCGGCAGAAGGAACTTGGTGGACTATCCTAGGTCTTACCCTTGGTGCAGTTCTCTCTTCCCTTGCAGGTGCTCTTGGTGCACGTAGCGTGTTGAACAAGAAAACCAAGAAGGAACTTGTCCGTAAATAACATTTGATTCTTGCTTTATAGTCCCTGATTCCAGGGGCTATTTTCTTATTCCAAAGAAGCATAAGCAATAAGGTTGAAATCGTTGGTCTGCCATGTACTATAGAAATCACATACCGATTAAAGAAAGAAAAACAATGACAAAAATCGACGCACAAAAAGCAGCAGACGGAATCAGAATGTATATTGAAGACAATTTCTCCACGTCCTCTTATGACGTGAAAGAACTACTTATTGAAAGCACCGTATACCCAATTCAAAGAATAGTAGACTTCCACCTTGATGAAGATACAGATGAAACAGTTGGATATTTCATCGAGACTTACAGGTTCAATAAGTTTGAAGCTGATTTTGACGATGTTGAAATAGACGCTTTTGAAGATGAGCTTATCGACGGATTCTATGAAACACAAGAGCTAGCTTGGCGTTATTTGGATGAGATGTACGATAAGGATGATATTCTTACAGGAGATGTTTCTTAGTCAAAGAGAAGACCGAAAATTGTTAAGTCGCTAAAAGCACGAGAACCTTTTATCTCCGAAGTCGTAAGTCCCCCCACCCCAACGCGAGCGAAGCGAGCGTAGGTGGCGAGTAGTTCACAAGTCTCGTGCTTTGTTGATAGGTTTCTACGCTATAGCTCCCAAGCATATTGGTCGCGGTTCAAGTCACTATTCCCATCTCGAAGCCCTTTGTAGTAAAGGTCTTCAACAGTATCCATTATGTAACCTGTTCTGCCTGAGAAAGGACCTTCGCATTTTAAATCAGGTATTTCACGAACCCACTCTGGAATGTATTCATGGATATTACTCATATCTACTTGGATTCTTTTATCGGGGATAGGAGCGTTTCTGTACCCAATGTCATAGACCGCGTTTCTCCACATGAACAAAGCTTGTGCTCTTTCATCAGAATATGGAGGATATATTTTAGGTGCTACTTGCTGTGGTGCGGTGTCGATAATGTGCAAGCATGCAAAAAGTTGCGTACTGTGGTATAACAGTTCACACGCTTGCTCTAGCGAGTAGTAGGTGACATATGAGGTGGGGTCGTTTTCATTGTAATTATTCCAGTAATCCATGATTCACCTTTCTTCTGTCATTGCGTCTGCTTGACCTAGGCTGTACTCTGTTCGTGCGTTTCCAAAGGGCGTAATATCCACGATGTTATTGTCGATGCTGATTTCTGATTCAATCTCTGTAACGTCTACTGGATATCCTGATGGTGGTTCTGTGATGTTTTTGTACCCTAGGATGTAGGCGTATTCGTTGGAGTATTCTTCCATTCTTTCTTGTAGGCTGTCAAGGTTGTCATAGTGTCCACTAGGTGAATATTTTGCTAGCTCTTGGAGTGAATTAATGCTGTTTACTGCAAGGAGCGTAAGTTTTGTGTTGTATGCGATGTCATCTATGTTTCTATCTCTAATATCGCTTCGCATTTGAGTCACGCGTTCGTTCGACATTGGTGTCCTTTCTTTTCGTTTTCTGGTATTGATTATAGTTAGGGTCGGAGTTGTTTTAATGGTTTAGGCAAGGGTAAATTTTTGCTTAATTATGTTGGTCCTGTTGGTCTAGTACTTTAATGATGTTTTCTGCAATTGCTCGCACAACAGGGACAGCAACTGAGTTCCCAAATTGTTTGTATGCTTGCGAGTCACTTACCGTGATAATGAAATCATTTGGAAACCCTTGTAAACGTGCCGCTTCTCTGGGGGTGAGACGACGCGGGTTTTTGTTTTCTTGTTCGATGAGGATTTCACTACCGTCTTTGTAGTATCGTGCTGAGATGGTATTGGTATAAGGGCTATCGGCGTTAAAGAGTGTGTATCCGAAGCCTTTTCCAGCAGCTTTGTGTTCTGCTTTTCTTCTTTGGTGCCCTTGCCATAGTTTGTCGGAGATTGTGTATTTTTCATCTACGTTTGTTTCAAGAATGTTCCCCAGTTTGGTTTGGATGTCCAACGGTGCGGGGTATTTAAAATCGGTTGCGTTTATGTCTTTTCTGAATCCTACAATGTAGATTCTTTCTCTATTTTGTGGTACACCGAAATCACGTGCTTTGAGAACTTCGTATTGTGCGTTGTAGTCGATTTCATCTAGAGTTTTCATGATTGTGTTAAGGGTGTTTCCTTTGTCGTGGCTACGAAGGTTTTTCACGTTTTCTAAGAGGAAAGCTTGTGGTTGTTTTTCTTTGAGTATTCGTGCTATGTGGAAAAATAGTGTGCCTCGTGTGTCTTCGAACCCTTTTTTTAGTCCTGCTTGGGAGAAAGCTTGGCAGGGGAATCCTCCAACTAAAATGTCGTGGTCGGGTATAGTTTCAGTGTTGATTTCCGTGATATCGCCGTGTGGGGTGTCGTTGAAGTTTGCTTTATATGTTTTGATGGCAAATTTGTCGATTTCTGACGAAAAAACAGTTTGTACTTTTCCTGTCTGCTCGAATCCGAGTCGAATACCTCCGATACCTGCGAACAAATCTATAAGACTGTAGGGTGCTTTATCGTTAGTAGGATAGGGAGCTTGCTCAGGAAAATCAATTACATTGTTAAGTTCCGAAGGAGAAGGAATTTTCTCTCCATTCTCCCATTGGCTCAGGATTCTTTCACCATTTTTCGGCATGTTCAATGCGTCAGCGAACTCTTTTTTAGTAAGACCTAGCTTTTCTCTTTTGTGTTTCACAATTTCTTTTGCTGAAGTGCTCATCTTTAGTTACCTGTTCTTCTCATCAATGTTATTCTTAATATCAATAATTAAGCATACAGGAGGATTTCCAGGCATGGTCCAGGCTAAGCGTAAAAATAACTTTTCACAGGAAAGACGTAACTTTATCCCAGCTCCCTACGATTTGGTCTATCAATGTTTTAAGGACAGCGGTTTTCACACTCAATCAAAGGAATTTTTTAAGCAAAATGCATCTCAAATAGCACAAAGCTTGCGAAAGGAAACATGGAAACGATACACGGAATTCGAAAAGACATACAGCAACCATGTATATGACCCAATAGTACATTCACTTGATTATGGAGATATGACACCTCAACAAGCTATATTGCATTTTTTATCCGTGAAAGATGACCTTGTGTACGATTTTTCTTTGTCAAAAACACAAAGCAGAAGAAGTAGATCAGGCAAAGAATTCGAATCTATTATAGAGCTAGTTTTTATGGGGGCAGGAATTGAACTTGATTCGCAAGGAAACATTGCTAGTAGATTTTTCACAGAAAAAGATCTTGGTAAAGCAGTCGATCTCGTGATACCTGGGGCATTGGAATTTGGAATTAATAAGAGAAACGTAGCGTTAATTAGTGCTAAAACGACATTAAGAGAGAGGTGGCAAGAAGTGTCTGAAGAAATGTCAAGAACAGGCGTATCAGAAATGTACTTAATGACACTTGATGAGAATATAAGTGACAAAGTTTTAGAAAATTTATACGAATCTAATGTCATAGTAGTGACACTCAAGCACATAAAGGAAAAGAATTACGCCCATACGACACGAGTGATCACTTTTGAAGACCTTTTACATGTAGCAGAGACTAAAGCTCTTTCTTGGAAGCAATACCCATATTCTGAAGAAGAAATTAATCAAAAGACAGCAGCAAGAGAGTCACAAATAAAGAAACATGGTGACAAAGACTTTGTTGTTAGCTACTACAGATCAATCGAAGGCAATTTTTCTGATAGCTAGGTTGTGGGTCTAACTGGACTTGAACCAGCGACCTCATCCTTATCAGGGATGCGCTCTAACCAAGCTGAGCTATAGACCCAATAAAGCTACCTTTGGCAACTTGTGCCCCCACCAGGACTCGAACCTGGGACCCTCGGATTAAAAGTCCGCAGCTCTGACCAGCTGAGCTATAGGGGCTTTATTTTGTTGCATGTATTATATGGTACATCGTGTTGATTTCTTTTGCAAATTACCACTATAATCCTTGTTTAGAAAACAATAGAAAAGGATTAATCATGGAACACGATATTAGGATTGAAAATAGTTACGGCACCTACATTGCTATATGTAGCTGTGGATGGTCAGTTCCCTCAAGCACAATTGATGAGGCATATGAGTGGGTAGATTCCCATAAGAAAAACGGGTTCTAACTAGCTGAGAGCCTTCCATACTGGGTTATAGTACCCGTTGTTATCATAAGCTTGTTCAACATTGTGCTCTAGTCGTTGAGCGTGTGCAAGAAACTTTTCTGCCTTCTCAGGTTTACTTTTCGCAAACTCTCTAAACGAGTCAGCGGTTGAAAGGTGTTTCTTCGCGAAGGATGCTAGATTGACTTTTTGAGATTTCACGTGTGTTGCCCAAAATGACTCTTCATCCCATACAGCATAGGGTGAATATAGGGCTTCTAGTGCCTCGTGTGTTCCTTCGTGTAGTAAGTGAATGAAATTCTCCACAGGTTTTTGTGACACATCTATTGTGTACCCGTTTGGGGTTGTGAAAATTTTCTTTAGGGGTTTCCCGCCTTCCACAACGACATAAAAATCTAGGTCAGATTTTTCGTGGGCAGTTCCATATAGGTAACTTCCGTGCACGGTGGCTAGAATGATGTCTTCTCGGTCATAGTTATCAAAGACCCATTTGCTGATTTCGTAGCAATAGTCTGTGCTAAGTTCGGGCGTGGGAAGATTATTTGGCAGGGTAATTGATGTGCTCATTTCTGTTCCTTAGGTATAGTTTTTAGGTGCGTACGATTTTAGCTGTCCTATTTGTTACATCTTGACCACGTTTTCGTGCCTCTTTGTTACGACGCTTACCTAGCTGTTTTTCGCATTCTCTTTCAAGGTGAGGGTAGTAAGAAGCAATGGTATTGTAAATTTTTTCACGAACCATGTCAATCGCTTGACCAACACCGGTCGCATTGAAGTACTCTTTCAGCTCTTCATCATAGACAGTTCCTTCGTGGCGAAGGTAATTAGCTTCTATCCGATCAAAAAACGCGTCTGTTCGTCGAGAGGTGATTTGTTCGGCAACGTATTTGCCTCGTGATCGTTCTTCTCGTCGTTTCTCTATTGCGAGGAAACTTTCAGACGCTTGGTGTCGAAGTTCCTGTCGTGTCAGGTGTTTGTATTCATCCTTTAGGTCGATGCTGTCTAGTCGTGATGAGACTTTAGTGAGAGTTTCTTGGCGTTTCTTTTCAGCCGCTGCTAGGCTTGCTTGGCTCCTGGTTGCACTTTTAAGTTTCCATTCTTTGAAGTTTGGTGTTTGTTCTGCGTGATGTACTCTTTCCTTGAAGTAGAGGGAAACTTTTCCTTTTCTACCTTTTCTGTTTTTGCCTTTTCTGTCGGGGTTTCCGAGAAACTTTGTGATTGCGGTTTCTGTCCATCCTCGTTCTTTGAGTTCTGTTTTGTTGTAGAAGGGTGAATCTGACATAGGAGAGTTCTTTCTTTTGTTGTATTGTTTAGCTTATAGCATAGCGAAGAGTGGTCAACTCGGCACATGGGTGTGCTAGATTGGCATGGTTAGTTTATTTGAAAGAGATATGTAAATGGCAGTACAACCTGTAGTGAAGTGGGTGGGTGGTAAGAGACAATTGGTGCCTGAAATTATGCGACGGATTCCTACTGAGTTTGACCGCGAAACAGCACAGTATTTTGAGCCGTTTTTAGGGGGAGGGGCTGTGTTGTTTAGCGTTTTGCCGGATAGGGCTGTGGTCAACGATATGAACACTGAACTTATAAATGTGTATCAAGTAGTGAAAGATGACGTGCAGGGGCTTATTGCTTTGTTGGAGTCGTATCCTAATGATCCTGTTTTTTATGCTGAGATACGGTCTTTGGATAGAGATGGTGAGACTTTTAGTGGCTTGTCTCCTGTGGAAAGGGCGGCAAGATTTATTTATCTGAATAAGACATGTTTTAATGGTTTGTATCGTGTCAATAAGAAGGGGCAATTTAACGCTTCGTTTGGAAGGTATAAGGATCCAAAGATTTGTGACCACGATACGCTTTTAGATGTTTCTTCCTATTTGAATGTTTCTGATGTAGATTTTTTGTCTGGAGATTTTGAGCAATGTGTCGTAGGGGCAAATAAGGGTGATTTTGTGTATTTTGATCCGCCTTATATCCCTTTGACTGTGACAAGTTCTTTTACTAGATATACGTCTGATGGTTTTAGTTTTGATGACCAAGTGCGCTTGAAAGAGGCTGTTGACTATTTGACGAGTAAAGGGGTGTTTGTGATGGTTTCTAATTCATCTTCGCCTTTGGTGCTGGATTTGTATTCTGATTATCGTGTGGATGTGGTACAGGCTAATCGTCGCGTGAATACAGTTGGTTCCGGTAGGGGGAAAGTTAATGAAGTTTTAATCATGAATTATTGATAGAAAAGTTAAAAGTGGTCTAGGTATTGTTATTTGAAGAAGGTATACTGGACTTGCTAAACAGTTTATTATGGAAGGACATAGCTATGGCAGTTTTTAATGATGTTGTATCCGCACACGAAGACGTTGTGAATGCAATTCTAGAGGAATTTTCAGACAGAGGTATGGTAGTTAAGCGTAAAGTTTCTGATACTGAAACTTCGCTAGATGATTTGTTTGTTTTCATCACTGTTGCAACATGGGAAGATGGGCACCGAGTAAGTGTGAAAGATGAAAACCAGCAACGTTTGTTTGACGATGAATATGAAGCGTGGTTTGAGACACCAGAAGAAGTTGTTTCTGTTATTCGTGATAGTTACAATAAGCTTTAATTCATTTTTCGGTCAATAGAGGCTTAGTTTTTGAATAAAGTGTACCCAAGTGGTACACTTTTTCTGTATTTGACACACTTATGAAAGAGACACACCTATGACTTTCGAACTAACCAGCATTAAAGACGCAGTGCATGAAGTAGGGGAAGTATCGTGGCTTATCCCCCAACTTCTAGAAGAAGAATCTCTCATGGCTATTGTCGGCCCACCTAGTTCCGGCAAATCATTTTTAGCAACCGATTTAGCTGTCTCTCTCGCCTCACAAACCCCTTGGATGGGTATTGATGATTTTACCCCTGAACGTAAATGCAGAGTCGCTTATATCACACCTGAGGGAAAACGTTCCACCGTTGCACGACTTGCAGAGCAACTAGAATTTAGAAAAATTAACGCTAATGATGTAGAACTTTCCGTCAGCACTGGAACTCTTACAGGAGCAGGGCAAGAAGGATACCAAGAGCTTATCAACTACGACCCAGATGCCGTTTTTATTGACACTTGGGCACGTGCCACTCCAGGTGTAGATGAGAATTCCGCTTCCCAAGTAGGCTCTGTTATTAGTGACCTTGACATGCTACGTGAAGTAAGCGGGTGTTGTGTTATTTTTGTACACCACACAACGTTGGAAAAGGAACGCATGCGAGGAACGTCTGCCCTTTTTGGAGCAGTTGATACTCAACTCCTTGTTACTGGTGGTGAACAGTTTTCTACATCTGCTGCAAGGGTTAATAAGCACAAAAATGCAAGTAGTTGGAATGTGGCATTAGAGTTTGGAATTGGTCCTTCCCCAGTTGTAGAGGAAATGGGACACCCTTTCCCTGTGCAGTTCCAGCAACTCGATGTATTGCGAAAATAGGAAGAATTTGGTACGGATTACTAAAATAAGAGTAATAGCTTAATCGCCTCCCTTTGTGTTGTTCTACAAGGAGAGGCGATTAACTATTAAGAGACATTTCTCGCTCTATGTTTCATCGGAATCATTAGTTTCCTCATTAACAGAATCAAATAAATCTACTACATTGTCCTTAGTATCCTGCTCATCGTTCTTGTTCTCCTTTTCTTGAGTTCTTTGAGATTCTTCTTCGACCTCTTCCTCATCATCAACAACACCATACAAAATCTCAGCAAGCTGTGCAGGAGTTTTCGCGAAATTTCCACGAGGCAATGTGAATTTAGAAGTATTGCCCTTGTGACCAATCATGCGATGGGTTACAGCAGAACCAATGAGCTTCTCAATCTCATCAGAAAGCTTCGGATGTGGATGATCCATGTAAATAGTGAGGTCATCGTAAACAATAGAAACCAACTTGGCGTATGTAATACCAACGACGGAACGAATCTTCACAGCCTCATAGATAGCTTCAAGAATATCAATAGCAGGAGGCAAAGCATCGGTAAGACCACGACCGTCCTTATCAAGATTCCAAGAACCGTTAAGACCACCTGTTTCTTCAATGTTTCCACTCAAATCAGCAATGACTGTTGGCGGGTCTACTTTCACAGGGAAATCTTCCTCATCAAATTCAAACTTAACTTCACCATATGCTTTGAGTTGGCAGTATCGTGGTTCAAGCCACGCGGCTGTATTTTTTTGTTTTGTAATTTCAACAGAGATAAGTCTACGGCCTAGCTCTTCTGGGTCGCCATCGACAGCACGAACCAGAATCTCGGTATCTAATGCTGCGTTGAAAGCAGACGAGCCACGGGCAAAGTTAGACTCTTTCGACGTGTGGTGAATTGGAATAATGGAGCATTTTACGCGACGCTGCAATTCGTTAAGGGTTTGGATGATACGTGAAATTTCTTCTGCCGAGTTTTCGTCGGCACCAGCAATGGCACGAGACCAGGTGTCAATTACAACCACGTCTACGTTGAGAGCTTTAATTTGGGCTTCCAAAATTCCCCACTCTACACGGGTATATGCGTGCATATTTGGTAGGTGGCTTGCGACAACAAGACCTTGGTCGAGTAGATCGTCCATTCCTTTGTGAAGATCACCCCAGTCTTGGAGGCGTTTGTTTACACCGGCGTTTCCTTCACCCGGCATGTATGCGACTTTACGTTTGCGACATTTTTTACCAAGCCAGTATCCTCCTGTGGCAATGTTGCATGCAAGGTCGATTGCTACGAATGATTTACCGGAGCCGGAAGGTCCAATGATTGCGGAGAATGATTCTGCTTCTAGTGTGTCTTCAACGATGTATTTTGGTGGGTCTTGTTGTTTGATTTGCTTATAGCTGTAAAACTCCACTGGGTCTTGAAGAATTTGGCTCCCTTTTGTTTGGGATTGTACATTTGGGTTTGCAGCACTGTCGATGTAATCGTGGAAGAATTGGACGAAGTCTTCGTTGACGTAGCCTTCGTAGTCGATTCCAGGTAGGGTGAGACCTTCTCCACGGATAGCTGCCGCGTTGTCTCCGTTGTAGTTGAGGATGGCGTTGACTGTCATCTTGGAGAAGTCGCGTTTACCTCGTGCGAGGTACGGCATGAATTCTTCTGGCGGGTTGTCTGTCCAGATTCTTAAGTCCCCGAGTTCTGTGCGTCCTAGTTCACATCCTGAGTCGTGGGCTGTTGCTGATTTGGGTGATGAGTGTACTCCTGGGGCGGTGTAGATTTCACAGCCACATGAATCATGTCCTGCATGTGTCCATCCGTGTGGGGTGAGGAGTTGTGACCATCTGGTTGGCCATGCCCATTCGCTGATGATTTGGTTGAGTTCTTCAGGTCCTGTTGCTGTGATAGCAGCGTAGGGGTCAATTGGTCCTGCTGCTTCTAGGGAGCTGGGTGCTGAGGCTCGTTGTTCTGTTACGACGAGTGGTTCTGGTGTTTTATCGGTGGTGATTCGGTCACGTTGGGGCCCCATGTTGTTGTTGATGAGGTTTTCTAGCCATGGTTCCCATTCGAGGTCTCCTGATCCTACGCGGTAGTGTCCTTCTGGTCGGGATGATGGAGGGATGAGGACGTAGCAGTTTTTAATCATGACGACGAAGGTGCCGAATCCTTCTTTGAGTTTGCCGTCATCTTCTCGCATGATGTCGAAGTTGTTGTAGTTGTTGATGGCTTCTTCTCGGGTGTTAGCGAGTTTTGCTTCTACTTCTTCGAGTTGTGCAAGTAGCTTTTGTTGTTCGACTGAGTCGGTGGTGCTGGTGATTTGGTTTTGGAGTGTTCGATATTGGGTAAGTAGTTCTGTCCTTGGTTTGCAGTCGTAGGTGATGGTGATTTTTGAGGGTGCGGTTTCTGGTAGTTCGTATCCTTCTGGGTAGAAGTAGTACCAGTGTCCGCCGTGTGAGTGGACTACTTCTCCGCCTTTGTTGCGGTATACGGGTGGGTGGTATACGGGGGTGCCGTAGTCGTCTTCGATTGCTTCGTCTTGGATGATTTCCCATTCGCCGCCTTGAACTGATCCTGGTGACATGACGCTGGGGCGGATGTTGTCCATGTTGTATTTGAGGTCTGGGTTTTGGGTATGGTCCATGACCCAGTTGCGGAAGGCTTCGGTTTCGTCTTTTGTATCGCAGTCAACGACGATAACATTTGATTTGTCGGGTACGATTCCAAAGTTAAGTGGGGTAAGCCCGCCGATTGCGTTGGGGTCAGCGTCTGGGCCGTCTGCGTCTTTGCGTGCGGCGGTGAGGTATTGTTTGAGGAGTTTTTTGTCGTTGGTGGCTAGGTAGAATCCGCTTTTTGGTTTGCGTCCTTCTGCTTGTGCTTGTTGTTCTTCTTCGGTTTTTTGTTTTTGGGTGCGGTAGTCTGCTGGGATTTTTGTTCCTGGTTTGAGGAACATGATTGAAAATCCTGCGTCTGCGTATCCGTTGAGGACGGAAGCGAGGGTGTTTGTGCCTGCGGTGTTTGTGCCTTCTCGTGGGGCGCCGAAGATGGATGTGAGTTTGTTTGCTCCTAGCATTGTGTTTCTCCTTTGTGTCTTGTTGTTATGGTAGTTGTTTTGGTGTGGGTTGTGCAAGTTGTGGTTTTTGTTTTGGGGATTATTAATACTACATGTAGTTGGTGGGGTTGTGGGAGGGGTGTTAGTTTTGCGGTTTGATGTGTGTTTGTTTTTGCTGTTTATGGTGGTTGTGGAGTTTTTATTTGACTTTTGTGTTTTTTATAGGAAATGTAACTATTTTAGTGTTGCTACAATATGTAGTACCTGATATGTAAGACCAATACGGCCGGCTGCGAACAAAAAAATTCTCCCTTAGCAAAAACTAAAGAGAGAAAAAGGAAGGTTCTAGAAGAAACTAAGCTTCTTCAACAATCCAACGAGACTCAAGGTCTTCCCATGTGAATTGCTGGTTACCGCCATGTCCGTAAAAAGTTGGTTTCCCATTGTCGTTGTCATCAGCATACTTAACACCTTCAATAACCCAACTTGGATCTTCACGGTTAGTAATTCTATATTCAACACCTGGTTTAAGATCAATCATAAAACTATCCTTTCAAATAAGAAGTGTAAGTATTATCTTACTGCACTACATTTAGGAAATCACGACTAACAAGAGTGCATTTTTATCACATCACTCGACACCCAATATATGACTACCGACCTCATAAATGCTATAGTAAGAAAAACACAATATGAAGGCACATCATGACACAAAAACCTACTTTAAGAGATTTAGGAATAACAACCCAAAAAGAGCACACACCAATGGGAATAGGGCGATCCCTCGTCGCAGAAGTATTTCTCACTATCGGTGCGTTGCTTCTATCATTTGCCTTTTACCAAGCATTCTGGACAAACATTGAAGCGGGCAACAGGCAAGCAGTAGCAGGAAACATCCTCGCCCAGCAATGGGAAAATCCAAGAAAAAATCTTCGCCCAGAACTAGGTGATGCTTTCGCTAACATCTATATTCCTGCATTTGGATCAGATTTTGTTTACGCTGTTGTACAGGGAGTGGATGACGCAGACCTAGATATTGGGCCTGGACACTATGAAGATACACAAATGCCAGGCGAACTAGGAAACGTTGGAATAGCAGGGCACCGCGTCGGAACGGGGGCACCCTTTAACGACCTTGGTCGGCTTAACACTTGTGACAGTATTATCATTGAAACAGAAGACAAATACAATGTCTATAAGGTCGCCCCAATGGAACCCTCTCGCGGGGCGGATTGTTTCACACCAGAACAAAACTCAGGTATGACAACGGGACAATACTCAAACATTGTTGGGCGTCACATTACTACACCCTTAGATGTGAGCGTAATTGAACCAGTCCCTGGAAACGGGCAAGGAAACGACATTGGAAAATTAAAAATGCTCACACTCACGACCTGCCACCCTCAATTCTCAGATAAGGAACGTATGATTATTCACGCCTTTGAAGTAGAGCAAATTGACAAATCAACAGGACGTGTTCCACAAGAATTAAAGGACTAAGGAGAAGAATAAATGTTCACTCTTATTTGGAAAATTGTTCCAGGCAACACGACTACGAAAGCCGTGATTTCCCTTTTTATTGCAATGATTATTTTCATTGTGCTTATGCAGGTGGTATTTCCTTACATAGAGCCAATCCTATTTCCCCCAAGTGCAAACACAATAGGTGAATAAACCCATTCAAAAGTTTAATTTCTCGACATGAAATACGGTAGAATTCTTTCAATTACATAATTTACGTAAAAGAAAGAAACTGCTGGTCATGACTAATAATCAATTGCCCCAACAATACACAATTCAATGGATTGAAACACATGTAGGAGGGGCGAAATGGTATCGATATTTTTTCGTTTCTCACGACCAAAAACAAGAACTTGATCGAGTATTCAAATCACTGTCCCCAATACTAAAAACAATGCCAAAAGTTTCAGGTGTACGTTTTGAATACAAAGCTGCTACTCTAACACCAGAACAAAACAGGCAGTTACTAAATACCTGTCGACACACTGAATATATTGAAGGAAAACCACAACATTCCTTTTGCAACGTGGAGTTAAAAAAATTCATCGAACTTGAAGGAAAAACATACGACCAAGTATTTGCTAGACTACACAACCTACAATGGCTAAACAACAAATACAGTCCCAAATATTCTCAAAATCTGACATCTTTGATAGGATCAAATCAGTCAAAGATTACTAAACAAGGCAAAAACAGTGCAAAACAACCTACTGCAAGGGAAAAGTCGTATGTCAAATAACATCACAGAAGTAGCAGATAACTTAGGGATTTACGAGACAGCAGTGGTTTCTGTCCTTCTTCAACGTGGACTTAGTCCTACCGACAATGTGCATTTGATTCAATCTTCTGTAGAAGATTGGCTGGAAAACAACTCACAGAAAAGAGAGACGATAACAAATCATCTTGGTGTCGATTCCACGAACGCTGATGTTGCCGAAGCCTTGGATGCGGGGGTGGAAGTTCGTGTTGTCATGGAAAAAACAAACTACACTAAGGAAGATCTAGATGAATTATCTTTTGGTGAGGGATGACTTAAGATTCCTATAATTTGGTACATTATCATGACAAAACCCCAGACACAGTATCTGGGGTTTTTCCTTAGGCAATTTCATCAAACTGCAAAGCCTGCCAAATAAGGAAGTCATAACCTTCTTCATCGCCTGCTTCTAGTTTTAATCTCATAGTATCGTAAACCGCTTGCCTCATATACCCTGCAGCAGACAAATCCGTATTATCGCCAGACGATATGGCTGAATTATCCCTTTGTGCAAAGGAAGCAAATTGCAGTGCCTCTCCAATACTAAAACTTGCTTTTTGTGCTAATTTTTTAGCTTTCGAAATTGGATTCTCAAACGCCTCGGGAGTGAACTTGTCAGAAGAAATGTCTACATTGTTAAGTAGTTCATTTTCATTTACTGTAAACAAATTCACGTAGTCAATTTTATCAAATCCGGGGGCAACTTTCTCAGATTCCCTCGCTAAAACAACACGTTCTGCAACTTCAACGCCTGTATGTTGAATCCACAGGTCGAGGGCAAATGAAGAAGGAAGAGATATAAGTTGCTTCCTTACCTTATCTGAAACAAGGGAAACATCTATTGGTCTAGCTTTGGCAGTAGTTACTCGGTCGGGGATAAATGCTGCACCAAAGTTTGTCGCCCACACTATTTTTTCTGCACCTGATTCGTCTCGTATTTTTGCAACAGCAACAGGATTTTCCCATCCCATTGCGGCAAGATTCTGCCAAAGAGTAACAGCGACTTGAACAAGTTCATTTTTAGTCTTGGACCATTGTTCAGAAAGTATGGTTTCGTTTGAAGAAGACGTGTTGGTAGTTCTGTTTCTTGAAGTCGAACCTGTTAGCACACTTGAACCTGTTGATGGTCTAGCACCGTTTCCTGCTGTAGATTGTGTACCTGCTCCTGCAGCAGTTCCGAGTCCGGCACCAAGTGCACCTACTCCTGCCCCCATTATAGGAGCGTTAGAACCAGTTGCGGAAGCTTGGTTTTGCGAACTGATACTTGTTGGAACAGTGAATCCCCCAGAAGACACTGCTGAGGACGTGCCAGTTGCTTTATCGAGCGTAGTAACAGAAGACAGACCTGTAGCGGAATCTGAGCTTGTGTAACGCGGTGCTTTTGCTTGACCCGAGGTTGGGGTACTAACAATTCCATTGGTTGTTTCTCTATTGGAGGAAAGGCCGCTAGAAACACCCGTACCAACAAATCCAGTACCCTTAGCATCTATCAAAGGTGTAGACACAGCCCCGTCGTTGAGTTTAAAGGTAGCGTAAGACCCTACAGAACGTCCGTTGTTAAGATTATTTACAGCTTCTTGTTGAAAGCTTGAAAGTTCAGTTTCTCCCTTACGAATATTTTCCTGTGCTTCATCGAGAAGTTTTGTCCTCTCAGCATTCATTTGTTCTTGTACTTGACCAGAAGAAACACCCCACTGTTGTAGGTTTTCCATGTTTTGGTGGAAATTGTCATCAACATTGTTCATATTGGCTTTTGTCACTGCAATGTTGTTTGCAGTTGCTTCAAGACCCTCGGCAAGAGTATCGTGATTTTCGGCTGCGGTAGTGAATGATTTTTCTTGATTTTCAAGGGCATGGATATATTGTTGGGCTGTCTGTCCTGACATGTTTTCAGATATTAGTTTACGTGCTGTTGAAATTTGCTCCGCGAGTTCCCGAAGGTTTGATGCAATATTGCGTTGATTTGTTGCATCGGCGGCGAAAGTTTCTTCGTTATCTGTTGGGAAGTGATTACCTATAATGAGGTCAGTTTCTTTATTGTTATTGCGTGTAATTGGCATAGTGATTCCTTATTGTTCTATATCGTTTGCATTTCGTTCTTGAAACACGAAAGCCTCTTTTATGACATCCCTATCAAAGTTCCTAACTTCTTTCGGAAGTTCATCGAATCGAACTTGGGCAGCATAGTTAGCCATGAGTATTTCTGCACGTAGTCTTTCTGCATCAAGACCTTCAGTATCGTGAACGATAACGATGGGACTGTTATATGTCCTACTGACAAAAACGTGGTCTTGAACATCGCTTGGTTGCAGATGGTAACGCGAAACACTCTCGTCCCAGTATTCTTCTGGGATTTCAGGTGCTGTGTAAGAAGGATAGTCTGTGCTCATGTTTCCTCAGTTTTAGTTCTATAAGTGTTAAAGGTGGGGGAAATTTATTCTCCACACTAGTATCATATCATTTAGTACCCGTGGTAGACAGGAACTCTAGCACTGTAGAATGCGTCAAGCCCATTTCCGTACCTATCACACCCGTATCTTGACATCAAATAGTTCACAGCTGCTCCCATTGAAGCGGCTGGGTCATAGATGGATGTAGATGTTCCGCCCATGTGATTTGCAGCAAATGTGCCGGGGATGGTCTGGAACATGCCTCTTGAAGATTTTGAGGGGTACCCGTCTGATTGTGTTGCACCGACCGCATTCGAGTCCCACCCATTGGCGGCCGCTGGGTTCATGTTGGACTCGTGCTGTGCGATCAAGGTAAGTGTTTGGTACCATTTGTCTTGAGCAACAGGGTCATCAATGGCTGCACGCCACATGATTTCTTCAAAAATAGCATCAAACTCTTCCTTTGAAACCGTCATATCTTGTGGTCGCTCATATGTGACTTGCGACACATCCAGCATTGTTTGGTCAGTAGGGTTTCCTACAAGTACCATAGGTTCACCTTCATACCCGTCTACGAATCCATACCCTTCATAACCATAATTATCGTAGTAATCATCATAATACTCGTCGTAATATTCGTCTTCACCATCTTCAAACCAAATTTCATCGAAAATTTCAGGCCCATACGTCATTTTGTCTTGGATAGATGCGAGTTCTTGTAGATTTGTTTTACTCATTGTCACACCTGGTGTGTACGAAGCATATTCCGCTGTTTTAGAGCCTGAGGATGTATCCGTATAGCCTACGTATTTATTTGCATTGGAAGAGTTTTCACCACTAGATAGTGTGGTAGTTTCAGCTGATGATAAAGTTGTTCCGGTGGGGATTGAAGTTGATGTTGAGTCTGGTTGAGAATAACTTGTTGTCGCTTCACTCGCTGACGAAAGTGTTGTCTGACCTGTTTCTAGATGAGAATTTTGAATCATTCCTTCATTCACGGAAGTGTTTTCTTGCTGTGCTATGAAGGATGCAACCGCAGGAGATTGTAGATTTGCCTGATTGAAATAAGACTCAGAAGAACGATTTTCACGGACAGGTATTCGCTCGAATTCCCTATCATCAGGAAGTGACATTGCACTCGTTGAAACATTTTCAGTAGCGTTATCCGCAGATGAAATTACTTCACGAGAAGTATCAGGCGATACAGAAGTAACTTCTTCGTCACTAACATCAATCATATTAACCGTTTCAGTATCAGACTCTTGCAACGACTGTAACGTTGCTAGGACTGTTTTAGCTTGATTGATTGTTCTAATCGCTTCATCTGCTGTTGCTCGAAGCAATTCGTCTTGGAACGTGCGGAATCGTGGGTCTGAAGCTGACAGTGACACGTTAAGCGACTGCCCCAAGGAGTCAATGTTAGCAATCATTTGTTCAATAGTTTCAGCTGTTGTTGCACTCGTTGAAATTGGTGTGTTCATCATTAATCTCCTGTAGGTACGTTAGGGCTAAAGGAACGACCAATACCGCCAGTTCCTGTTACAGCGATTCTTTCGAATGGGTCAGACGCTACTTTAGACCCGCTTGGATCAAATGGGTCACCACCTGGAGTTACAGAGGCTTTCCTACCGGCGTTAGCATTTCCTACTGCAGCTCGTGTCCCGTTGTGACCTAGACCTCCAAGACCTGGGCTTACAGGGCCAGAAGTTGTTTCACCTGCTCGACCGCTTGATTTAGTTTCGTCTCCTGCTTCAAAGTCTTCAGTTGCGGAAGCTTCTTGTCCTGTTCTTGACGCATCTGCATCTACTTCTGCAACGTCTGGGCGGAAGAAACCTTGGTTAGGTTCGCCACTGAACACGGCAACTTCACCGAGTGGTTTAAGTCCTTCTGAGGTGAGCACCATTCCATCCCCGACGAAGATACCCTGGTATTTCTCACCGATGACAAGGTCACCGGGTTGCAAATCCATAGGTGATATTGGTTTACCAGGGTTTGCACCTGGGTCAGGTACTTCATAGCCTGCTTCTGCCATGGCATCGCGTAGGGACATGGGTGCTGAACCGTCTGTGGGGTTGATAAGTTCAGCAAGTTTAGCTGCTTTCCCGCTTCCCATTTCGAAGGTTTTCCCATCGCGGGATACAGTTGTTGTTTCCCTTTCTCCTGATATTGCGTTGTCTTCAAACTCAGGTGCTTCTGGGTTTTCTGCAGCAGGGTCTGTTGGTGGTGGAGTGTCTTTATTTTCGGGGTTGTTTATCCCAGCTTGAACTGTGTTAGCAGGGTTCACGGGGGCTGGTGCTGATGGGGGTGTTACAGGCGAGGTTGGGATGCCTCCACGTAGACCTCCTCCACCGCCTACAGGTGCAGGTGTGGGCGCTGCTGGGGTTTTAATTCCAGTTGACTGCTTAGGGGTGGTGCTTGCAGCTGGAAGTGTCATAGGTTGCTGACCTCTCACCCCTGTTGTAAGGTTCTGTGAGTTCAGTGGTGATGAGGGATTCTTCGGGTCGGTCTTAGGTGATGGTGGTGTTGTTATACCGGAACTAGTTTTTGGTGTTTGGTCAACGCTCGGCAAATCAGGTGATTTAGACACTTTTGTTTCTGGGGTTGTTATACCGTTAGGGGTTTTAGCGACCGGTGAATTAAGTTGTGTTTCAGCTCTAGAAGCATCAGTTTTAATAGATTCTGAATCTAGTTTCGGAACCTTTGGTGTTGTTATCGTTGTATCAGGCTTTGTCAAACTATCAGGGTTGAAGTTTGACGTTTCTGTTTTAGTGTCAATCTTAGGAAGCGAGTCTGTGATATTTGAATCGGGTTTGATTCCTGGGTTGTTGATACTAGGTGTTGTGTCAATCTTGGGGATAGATGGTCTGTCAGGTGATGAGGTGTCAATTCCTGGTCTTCCTGGGCGTGATCCTGTGTCAGGCACACGAGGATTCCACCCTGGATTTGTAGGCATGGTAGGAGCACCTGGCATTCCCGGAGTTTGAAGGCTTCCGTCTTGGATTCGTCTTTCACGCTCTGCCTCGTCTTGCTGTTTTTCTTGTTCAGCTATTTCGGCTTGTTGTTGGTTTTCTATTCCTTGACTGTAGCTTTGTTGCAACATTGTTGTATTAAACAATGGCTGCATGCTATTTGCACTATACGACCAGTTGAATTTCACGTTTTGTAGGCGCTGGTTTCCTTGGTCGATTTCGTTTGCCGCTGCTTCCATTTCTTGGGCTACGTTGAGCATTTCTTTCGCTTCGAGTGAATTCGTCATAGGAATGAGGTCAAAGGGGTTGGCTAGAAGGCCTCCTAGCCATGTGTCAACGTTTCCAGATTCGTGAATGGTGAGGCGTGATTTGTTAATTATTTCCCTAAATTTGGTGTATGCGTTTGAGAACCCTGCGATTGGGTATAGTGATTCGTTGGATATTTCTTGCAACAAATCTTGAGGCATGGCTGTCATCGCTTCGATGAAAGGGGCACGTGCTTCGAGAAGACGATTGACTTGTTGCTCTTCTTGGTATTCTTGCAAAGGTCCGTAGCTTGCTTGCACTGCTTCGACAACGAGGTCAGTCATTTGGTTGAATACTTCTTGGTAGGAGTCAAAGGTTCCTGTTGTTTCGATGTTCGGGTTTTGTGGCCAGACATCATCTGGGTTAAATCCGAATGTTGAATTATTAACGGCTACAAGTTCCGTATCTGTTTTTTCGATAGCGGGGTCGCGATTACCGTCATAACATAGGGGTAAGAAGTATGTGCGGGGCGGTTCTGGGGGTGTGTCCATGTCTGGTGTTCTAGCATCGGATATCAACCCTTCTACAAGACCTTTTCGAAATAGGTTGACAAAGCCAGGGTCTAGTGCAATGAGAGCTACAGAAATAACTGTTCCCGCTGGTACAACAGCAGCTAAACCTACTCTTGGAAGTACCCTCACGGCAATTCCTTTTGCAATTCCTCTTTCTGCCTCCTTTGTGGCAACTCTTACACCTTCTTTTGTTGCATACCGTGCGACTACCTTCTCTCCTCCTTTGACCGCGTTTGCTGAAGCTTCTGTCAAAGTTTTAGCAGGTTGAGTGAGAGTTTTTCCCTTTAGTGATTTAGACATTACCGAGGGATTGTCTGGGGCTTTTCCCGCAGCCCGTTCAAGAGCGTTGAGTCGTTTGTTTTCTAGCCTGTTCACCCTATTAGTTATAGGTGTAAACTTGTCGCTAGCCGCTCTTTCATCGATATGTTTAAGCCAAGCATGTTCCATTTTTGCATAATTTTCGCGAAATCCTGCTTCACTGGGGGAACCTGTTCGTTTAAAGATATCGCCTATGTTATCTTTTTCGTCTTCTAATAAGGAATTAGTTGCACGAACAACAGCGTGATTTCTCCCCCACTTGGTACCCGCCAGCATCGCAGCACCCACCCCCACCTGAGAAACACCATGTACCCAGTCAGCAGTATCATGGTCTCCTTGGTACTCGTGTTGAGAAAAATTAACACCTGATGGAAGATTGCCTGCATACAAATCACCAAGAGCATTTAAGTCTTGCAAATTTTTATCGATTTCAGCTGGGTTACCCTTATATTGGTTGACCTGACCCGTAAGGTTTTGGTTAAACGGGTCATTTATTCCAGCACGTTGCTCTTCCATGCGTTCAGCGAGAGGATTTCCCCTGTTCATCAAATCGTTTTGAAGACCTTCACGCATACCTTGGGTTGATGACCCTGTCTGATTTTGTGAAAGCGGGCTATTAGCAGTGAGCACGTCACTCATTGTTTGTTGAGCTGTGCCACTTGACATTGGATCATTGAAAGATTCTTGACTTAATAGTGGCATTATTACACCTTTGTTTTCAGAAAAATTAAATAAACTAAGCCGATTTTGGCTAATATGATTTTAGCACATTAACAGCTTTTTGGTACTGAAATCTAATGTTTTTCCAGACACCTCTTACCGTGTGAAAGCAGGAGTATACGGTGCCGGCCTGCTATCTCCTCTTTGACCATTCGTAGAATAACCACGACGCGGGGTAGAAGGGGCAGGAAGATTATTACCTCTATCACGAGTATTGTTTGACTGCGGTGCTTGTGTCGGAGCAGGTTTAAATTCAATACCAGTATCAGTTACACTAATTTCGACTTTTCCACCTTGCAAAGTTCCCTCCACAAGCACAGCATCAACAACTTGACCACGTGGGAAATCAGTATTATCAACATGTTTTACATTTATTACTTCGAAATTGGCATCTTTCAAAACCCGTTTCGCATCAGTTTCAGATTTCCCGAGGGCAAGTTCTTTCACTTTGTCTACAATTTGACCATTTGAATGTAATTTAGCGTCGCTTAATGGAGGAAGAGTAGCACCCCCATACGTTTCTAAAATGGGCAATACAGACTCGAACCATGTTCGTGCAGGTTCTTTACCTCCAAACAAGTCACCCTTTTCACATTGTCTTAGAGGTGAAGAACAAAGAGGTGCGGCTGATTCTCCGTCATTAAAAGCATATACAGCTCCTGCAATGCCATTTGTAAAAGCAAGAAATGACGCAGACTGGTTATCGTCAGTGGTACCAGTCTTAGCCGAAACAGGAATCGTATTCCAACCTGTTTCTCGTGCCGCTTGTGTAGCGGTACCTGCAATCGTATCTTGCGATAGACCATGAGAAAGCATTTGTGCAATTTCAGGTTCTAGAGTACGTTCGCAAGGGGTTCCCGGTACCGGAATTTCATTGTTACTCTTCACAATTTGTGCGATGGTTTGTGGCTGACACCAAACACCGTTTGAAGCAATGGTTGCACCGACATTGGCAAGTTCCAATGTGTTGACACCTGTTGGTCCTAGAACAAAAGACCCACTTGGACGCATTCTATCTGCAACAGTTTCACCTTCTGGGCCTTGACTGTAGCTTCTAAGTCCCATCTGAACCGCTTTGTCCACGATGGCAGCATTTCCCACTTTTTCCGCTATTTGAATAAAGGGTGTATTTGGGGAAGTTGCAAGTGCTTGAGTAAGCGTCATATTTGCAGGATAAATTCCGGCATTAGATACACAGTATTTACCTTCGGGACATCCTTCCTGTCCACCAAATCCAAGACCTGATGCTGCATATGTTGCAGGAACATTGACCATTGTTTGCAATCCCATTCCGTTTTCTAGAGCAACAGCTGCAGCAAATATCTTAAATACCGACCCTGCTCCATGACCTACGAGGGATGTCGCAAGAGGTAGGGAAGTTTGACCTGGTTCAAAACCGTAGTCTCTTGAGGTTGCTATTGCTCGAACAGGTCTGTTATCTTCTCCAGGTTGAACGAGAACAACCGCTTCTGCAATTGGCTGAGCAGGGTCAGGGGCATTCCTTTTAGCTGCTTCTACTGCCCTATCCTGTGCAATAGGGTCGAGAGTTGTAATAATGTTGTAACCACCATGGTCGAGCATTTCAACGGTAATACCTTGTGCTTCTAGATCTTTGAGTGCTTGATCGCAGAAAAATCCTCTATTCCCAGAAGAAGCACAGCCTTTAGACAAGCCTGATGGTGTTTCGAGGACACCAAGAGGTTCATTTTGAGCAGCAAGTGCTTCTTCAGGCGTGATATATCCTTGGTCAGACATTGTTTGAATAACAATGTTTCTGCGTTCTAGTGCTCCTTCTGGATTTTCGTAAGGGTCGAGATAAGAAGGTGACTGTACAAGACCTGCAAGAAGTGCAGCTTGAGAAATAGTTAAATCATGTGCGTTTGTCCCAAAGAACGTGCGAGCAGCATCCTGAACACCAAAAGAGTTCCTACCAAAGGATACAAGATTAAGGTAACGGGTAAGTATCTCATCTTTTGATAAAACTTCTGAAATATCCTCAGCCGTGGCTATTTCAATAATTTTTCTCGCATACGATTGTTCAATTGCACTTGCTTGTTCCTCTTCGTCTTCGGAGGTGACAAGCCAAGTGTAATTTTTAATGTACTGTTGGGTAAGAGTCGATGCACCTTGCACATCGTCGGTGGTGGCATTTGTTATAACAGCCCTTACAACACCCTTCCAGTCAACGCCTTCGTGTTCGTAGAACCTTCTATCCTCGATAGCAACAATTGCGTTTTTCATTATGGGTGAAATATATGTAGAATCTACAACTTCTCTTCTTTGGTCATAAAAATTCGTAATGACATTCCCATCTTTGTCCCTTAATGTAGAGATTCCAGGCATTTCTCCTTCAACGATTGCCTCGGCATTAGGAGCAGGTCCATTAGCCAAGTACTTAGCCACTGTTCCAAGTGTTTGCTTTGGGTAGAGAAAAACTAATGAAATAGCTAGAACACCCATAAAGAAAAGAGATATAAATACAATGAACCATCCCTTTTGGTAAAAAGGTGTTTTTATTTTCGAACCGTTTCGTTTTGCCACTTTTTGTTCCTTCTCGTCATTGTGTCAAATAAATACTACACCTTGTTTGCAGGTGTTTGATTCGTGTTTAACTTTTCCAAATGATATAGTAGTGTGCCAAGCACCGTTTTTAAGGATTTTACGTATGGATAAAGATAAACTAATGTTTACGGAACCTGATTTTTATCGATTCGCTGCACAAGGCCTTGTCAATGAAGCTATAAGGCGTGTTACAGAACGTGAATCAGTATCAGAAATTGAAGAGTGGATTACGATTTGTGACCAACTTGCACAAGCTACGTCTGATGAGATTGGGGAAGTTGTAACGAGTCTTTTGACCATTCCTTATGACACTGATACATATGTCCATGAGTCTGAGCCTGACAATCAATCTGAGATTGTAAATGCCGATATTGTAGAAGATAGTCTATATGGTGACGAACCACACGATAAAACTCATGAAGAAACTACTGCAACTACACCAGTAGAAGAACCCTCAAACCAAGAAGAAAACCAAGTTCCACAAAACCAAGACCCTTTCGGATTGCCCTCTTTTAAGCACATGGGCGGGGATATTTTTGGCAACTTGTCGAAAGAGATGGGATTCAATCTTAGTGAAAAGGAGAGGAACGCTAAATGACAAATTATCAACCACGACAAAGAAGAGCTAATCCATTTGATGACGGAAGTTTTCCTGCTGTCCAAAAAATCCCAACAAGGAAGGAACCAAGAATTCCACAGCCGGATTACACATTTGATGAACCTTCTGATGACTTTCAGTTCCAATTGGCCCCTGCTGACTATGTCCAACCCCGGCATACGATGAACGTAAATGAAGTAACATCTTCCTTTGAACGTCAGTCATATGATCATCCTACAAATACTCAGATGCATATCCCTAATGATGTTGCAGAAGGAAAAGCAAAATTTGGACACAATGTTGCAAAAATTGCATTTGAATCTTTCAGTACAGCAATTATTTCCTCACTTGGGATAGGTATGTTGTCGTGGATTGTTGATCGATTCGCATTGAAATTCGTGTCTGATAATTACACAATAGCACCATTATCGCTACACATCACTTCTGCTGTTCTCGCGTTTTTTGCTGTCATGCTTTTTGCTTTCGCATACCTTGGTTTAGATAAAATAACAGGTGCAGCAAAAGGCATCTACACTGGTCTTATTTGGGTAATTATCCTCAGTGCCATAGCTTATGTAACACTTACATCTTTAACCGTGTATGCTGTCGTGTACCTAATCTTAATTATCGGTGTTGCAATACCTCTTAGTTACATTCCAAACATTGTGACTTCGAATCGATACGCCACCGCATAACCACCTAGCTTGAAAGGAAATTAAATTCTATGTCCACTTCTATTGTTGTTGTCTCCGCCACCGACTTGTACCGCCTTATTGACCTACTCACTGTCACAGCCGCTAAGCCTAATGCAGAAGATTTAAACTACCCCTCCATTATGCTATTTACCCAGTATGGATCTCATGGTGAAGAGGTCGGCTCGACCAGTTTCTTGTGTGGTGCTTCTTCACGTCTCACAGTTGCTGGTACTGAAGCAATTGTTGCATCAGGAGAATTGGAGGGAATGTGGATGCTTACCCCCACTGGTCGCAACGAGCTAACTGCCATGCTGAAATCGTGGATTAAGGAAGATAAGGAAGCACAGGTGAAAATTCGTGTTTCAGAGTCTGGTTCCACTACGGTTTCTTTGGTTGATGCTGATGATCGTGCTGTGCGTTTGTATCTTGAGCCTGCTGAGGGCTGGCCGGTGATGGAGGTGTTTGATATGCTTTCTGGTGCTGGCAGCAAAGATGAAGTACTAGATAAGGATGATAATATTCTTCCTTCTGGTAAGCGTGTGCGTTTGTCTGACACTACTCTTGACTCTTTAGCTAAGGTTGCGAAGCGTCTTGGAGGGTCACTTGATTTGATTATCAATGCTCACCCTGCGAGTGTGATTTTGGCTGAGAAAGATGGCTGGGTGGGTGCTGTTCTTGGCGAGGAATACCCATTCGATATTGATGTTGAGAGCCGTGAAGACGAGTATTTTGAACCAAATGAGTATTTGTCTGAGAAAGACGCTTTGGGCTAAGTAGGATGAACCGTGGTGGAAAGTTACCACGGTTTTTTGGAAAGGTTTGCGATGAGTGATAAAAGTGACTATGAGTGTGTTATTGGTACAATTTCTGAGAATGTGGATTTGTGGTCTCCTGTGAGTTGGTGTGAGACTCCTGATGAGATTTATAAGTGTGTGAAAGAAAGTGTTGGGAAATATCCAGATTTGCAGGGCGTGGATTTGGAAAATGTTGATTGGGTCGAAGTCTTCGATGAGCTTTCAGTAAGATAATATTGAGTATAGGAATATGGATTATACAGGCAATTTGCTACATAAGATTCATCGTGTATACTTGTTTTTACCTTTAACAAGGTGAAGAACTAAATAAACGGGGCGTGGCGCAGGTGGTAGCGCGTCGCATTTGGGATGCGAAGGTCGCAGGTTCGAGCCCTGTCGCTCCGACAAATAGAAATACAAGTTCAGCTGGTGTATTATTGGAAAGAAAATAGAGCAACTTTTCTATTGGGCAAATGAATTTTGTCCTTTGTTTGTTGTTTTGTAAAATCTTTGTATGTTAATTTTTGAGAAATTTCCTGAACTTGAAGCTTCCTATTCAGAACAAAATTCTGTTCCTTTTAGGTCTAAAGAGTATAACAGCCTTGAAAAATTGATTTGGAATCCTTGTGGCAACTCCACGCATGCTCAATTTAAAAGTGCCCTTGAATTTCTGCGTCATGGTAAATGCTTATCATGTAGCCGCATTGAAACTTCGGGATTCCACTTCGAAGATACGTTAAGCTTCAGATATCCTGATATAGCTGCTGAATTTGCACCCTTTAATCTTTATGCAGCTGATGCCCTTAGACCAGATTCAAGATGCAAAATCTTATGGACTGACGGTATGGTCGAGTCCGTACACTCTCGGGTAAATAGAAAAATAAAAACCCATCAGGTTGATAGAAATCATTTCCTTTCAAGAAAGGTAATGAGCATGAGGAGGCAGGGGAAGGATCCCTATTGTGAAGAAGCCTTGAAGAAAATAGACAGCAATGGAGGGGTGCAAAAATCTTACCTTCCTAGACTCAAGGAAGAGTATCCTGATTTATGGGAAAAATGTCTTGATGAAGATAAAGAGTTTCTTACAGTTGGGTCGAACAGACCCGTAAATTGGATGTGTGACCAAGGTCATGAGTTTTCGTCTTCTGTAAGAAATGCCATAAAAAGGACGGATTTTTGCATTGTGTGTTCTGGATTAGTGCTCGTTGAAGGTATCAACGATTTGTCTAGTACACACCCTCTTTTATCTACATATGTAAAAAGCCCTGACCCTTCAACTATTACATTATCTTATAGTGGTCGTATAACTTTAAAGTGCGAAGAATGTTCATCTGAATGGGGAACAAGATTAAATAGGCATTATCATGCCAATGACAGGATACCAGGTTGCCCTCATTGTTCAAGTTCTTCGGGAGAGCGTGAGGTTGCAGATTTTATTTCTGATTTGGGTTTTTCATCTAAGCGAAATGATAGAAAAGTCATTAATCCCTTTGAGATTGATATTTTTATTGAAGATGATGGGAAAGCTGTTGAGTTTAATGGAGTGTATTGGCATTCTGAAGAACAGAAAACAGATAAAAATGCTCATTTGTCGAAACTTATGAAGTGCCAGTCTAAGGGGATTAAGTTGTTGCAGGTGTGGGAAGATGATTGGAAGTTTAGGAGATCCGCTGTGGAGTGCTTGTTGGAGGATTTTGTGCTGGGAAACGAAAATGAGAAGACGATCAACTCTCTGTTTTCTTGTATCTTGGATGAGGCAGATGAGTTTTTGAACATATTTTCTTTGTATCCTGACAAAGTTTCCAATTTGAGGGTTGGCGTTTTTGATAGCGGGTTGTTGGTTTCTGTTATTTCTATAATTGAGACAGATAGTAATGGGTTTGAGATTGTAGATTATTGTTTCATGCCTGGCTACAGGGGTTCGATTAGAGCGTTTGTAGATGAGGCTTATTCTCTTGGTTTTTCTCGTGGGGATAGAATTATTACAAAATCTGATAATTGTTATTCGGATGGTTCCGAGTTTGAGCAAGCTGGGTTTTTGTATAAAGGATTATTAGAGCCTGATTTCAAGGTGTTAATTCAACACAGCGTGCGGTGGGACAAGGAGGTCTGTGAGGATCCTTTTTCAGAGGATGTGAATCGGGTGTGGGATGCGGGTTATTTGTTGTGGGAATTTATTGTTTAAGCAGGATATTTGGATACGTTCATGTGAGATGGTAAGTTAAGTGTTTGTTGCTAGGGCCGTTAGCTCAATTGGTAGAGCACCTGCTTTGCAAGCAGGAGGTCGCGGGTTCGATTCCCGCACGGTCCACAAAATGTAAATGCCCTCTTGATCCTTGAGGGCATTTTCTATCTCGCTAGGTGGTGTTCATCTAGAACTTTCATGATTTGATCGTTGATATCTTTTGGCAGGGGTTGCTGTCCTTCTTTTACTTCGCCCTTTAGATTTTCGTTAGTCTCTGATAAGGTGAGTCCTCCGTATCCTTTTTCTGCAAGTGCTTTGTTGATTACGTCTGTGGTGTCACCTCTTGTCCGACCATTTTCGTCGAACAAAAGAGGGTTATCCCTGTTTCTGTGGTATGAAAGCTCATACATAAGTTCTGGTTGAGTGCCTGGGTACATTTGATCACGAACCAGCTTATTGTCTGATAGGGGGTCGTATCTGAAGTTTGTAGCGTTGTCTTGTTGACCTATTTCTGCATAGCTGAGTTTGAAATCCACTCCTACAGGAGACACTAATCCCATACGTTGAATGGTTGCTTCATCTAGACCGCTCATGCTTGCAAGAAATAAAACAATTGATTGATTGAGACGTGAGATTCGATTGAGTGTTTGGTTAATTTCTCCGTAGATATCTTGATAAAATTCATACCCCTTTGCTACGAGTTGCTCGTTCAATCCGTAAGCTGTGGAGCTCCAAGCTGGATCAATTTTCATTTCTTCTCTGTAAGTATCCATGATTTGGACTACTTGTGTTTTTGGGATTCTAACACATCTTCTATGGTGTTGAGTTTTCCCATTAGTGCCCTTAGTTCGTCTATATCGTAAGTTATCATTTGTATGTTTTCTCCTTAGTAAGGGATCATTGTTCCGCGAAGACCTCTGCTTTCGCCTCTGTTTATGGCCGCATCGTATTCTTCGTTTTTTGCTTGTTCGTGTTCTTCGTATGTGAGTCGAGTTCTTTCATCAAGTTCGCTAAGGTATGTGTATTTTTCTGTGGCTGGTGTTCCATTTTTATCGTCCGTGTTGTTGTATGGTACACCGACGCGCATTCCCTCTAGTCTGTCTGATAGGGGTGCAAAGTCTGTTTCACTGAGTTTTCCTTGGAAAGTTGGAGAGTTGAGGAATGATCTTTCTAGTGTAGCTTTTGATTGGGTTTGACCACGGTCATATAGGTCGATGTGTTCTGAAAGATATGTGTAAGATTCAAGATATTGATCGATGTAATGACTGTAGTGGTTTATTGCTTTTTCATATTGTTCTAGTGATGCTAGTGCTTCTCCATCAAGTGCTACTTTTTCGGAAATGTTTCTTTCCTTCCCTTCAGCCATGATGAAGCTGTTAGCTTTTTTTATTTCATTTTGTGTGGTGTAAGTGTATCCGGTGGCAATATTTTTGGGTTTTTCTGTTCCTGTTGACTTTGGATTTTGGGAAATTATGCTTTGAGATGCCTGGTCGTAGGGTATGCGTTCCTTTAATATTTGATTGCTGCGTTCGAAGTTGTCTGCTGTGCGGGCTGATTTACGCAGTGCACTTGCGATGAAGTCTATTTTTGTGACAAGTTCTGCTGTTTTTTGGCGCATTTCAATGAATGTTTCGCCTTCGAAAGTGTCGTTGAATACGAGTGTTGCTAATTCTGCCCCTACCTTGTCTATGAGGTTGTCGGCAATTCTGATTGACATTTCTGCTGATTGTGACATGTTTTTCTTTCGGTAATATTGGTTTTAGTGTTTTATGATTATTATAATTGAGGGTTGTGTGCTGTGTAACTAAAAATAAGAGTTGACAAGGTTGGGCTATTTAAGTATTATAAACTTAAATCAAGGAGACCACTATGAAACGTACTAAAATCGCCACAGTAACAGCATTCATCGCCGTCACACTTTTCCCAATGGCAGCTACAGCAGCCGATGCACCCATACTGCCAATTCAAGTACAATCGGAAGTAAACAATCTGAAATATAGCGCAATCGCAGCTCCAGGTGTCGAATTTCTTAACTACGAAGAAAACATCACCTGTAGCTTCTCTTGGGCAGCAAAAGACCTCTCCACAGGAAAAACTGGCTTCCTTACTGCCGGTCACTGCGGAAAATCGGGAGATCAAGTTGTAATTCAATCCTCACCCGGCGTAGAAATCCCTATTGGAACTATCGAATGGTCTTCTTTTGAAACAAACAACAAAACAATGCATAGCATCGACCTTGCTTTTGTATCAATTGACACTCCAACACTAATGAGTACTCAAGTGCCTGGAATTGCGAAAACCCCTTCTCGTGTCATGAGTGATGTTGACTACAAACGCATTATGCCCGACCTTTGTAAAGTTGGTCAGATGACAGGAACTACGTGCGGTGATTCAGAAACTGAATACTCAACCATGCAGCGTGCAACATTTACTGCCCCAAGTTACCCTGGTGATTCAGGCGGACCAGTATATGCACAAACAAAGACTGGTGAACTCGTTTCAGTAGGCGTTTTCGTAGGCGTGCCATCTGGTGTTGATGACGTGGCTTCTGCACAGGTACTAAGTCAGGACGTTTTAGACATTTACCAATTTGAAGTCATTACGCAATAATCTAAGATTGGAACACTTCGCTAAGTGAAGGTGGGATTTCAAAGGTTTGCAAAGAAGCATCTTCAATGGTAATGCCACTCGGACTGCCGTTTATTTCGTCAATAATGCTCTGATCAACCCTTTTTCCAGTATCATCGACCATATAAACTATTTGACCATTTTCATAGTGCGAGTAAAATGTCTCGCCATCTCTAATAGTACGAAGTAGCCCTTGGTCTTGTAGCATGTCTTGGTCTAGCGATGAGAAGGTCACTTCTTTTTTAATGGGTTCTGCATCTGATTCAATTTCTGTAATGACAGGTGATGTTCCCGAATCAGAAGATGTTGTTTCAGAACTTGTTGTATCCGGTTGGTCAGGGAAATCCATTTGGTAATATTTTCCTGTTTCTGGGTTCATGAAAACATTGTCTTTGTTTGTCATCATCAGGGCAGTAGATTTTCCTGAATCAGGGTCGAAGAGGAATACTCCTCCACCAAGCTCCTCATTGACTCTATATCCAAGAGGTTTTCCGTCTGGGCCGTTCACGACAGAATAAGAACCTTCGGGGAGACTGGAGGTAACCCCCTCGATTGTAGTGTTTTCGCCTTCTTTTTTGTTTTCTTCTAGCATGTCGGAAAGGAGTTTATCGATATCAATTTCTCCATCTTTTTCTGCGTTTTCGAGCATTGCTTTGGTGTCACCATTTCTTCTGCGGTTTCTGTCGAATGACGCACTTTGACGCCCTCCTCCACCGAAAGATCCTTCACCGCCTCCGAAGGAACCTCCACCGCCTCCGCCACCTGTGACCATGACAGTAGGGGCTGGTGCTCCCCCAGTATTGGTTGCAGTAGGAGTTTCTTCTTTAGAAGTTTCTGTTTCTATCTCGTTTGAACGTTTTTGTTCCTCCAGCTCTATTTTCTTTTGATTCTTGTCACTTTTTTCTGACAAAATTTTCATGTACTCAGTTGTATTTTTTTCAGATGTTTGAACTGTCAATTTATGCTTATCAGCATAGTCACCGATTGCTTTTTTATCCGCATCATTGAGAACTCCATTGAAAGAAGAATCCATAAGGAAAGACTTTGAAAGGGAAGTATCTGGGTTGCCGCCCCTATTTCCCATCCGTTTCAGCGTTGTCACTGCTCTTAATGGTGCGTGAATGTTTTCTTGAGCGAAACGTAGATGTTCGTCTCTAAATTGTTTTTGTTTATCAGTTTCAGCTCTGTGACTTTCCGACAGAAACGGTGCCTCATTAGGGTTTCCTGACCGTTTGTCGGGGTTGATAATAGTAACTTCGGTAATTTCACCATTTTCTACACGGGATACGCCAGAAATTCTTTTTACTTTTCTTGGGTAGGAACCGAAGTTGCTACTTACCGTAAAATCTTGTGATTCGGTTTTCAGATTTTGGAAATCTTGGAAAACGTTTTCTTTCATAAAGTTTGTGTCAAATTTCTTCTCAAAATCGTTTTTGAATTTGAAAGCTGTATCCGATATTTGAGCAAGGTCGTGAGATGCTGAGGCAAGCACATCTAGAGCTAATAGCAACTCTAAGGTTTTTGCCCGTAGTGCTTCTCCTGTTTCTGCATCAAAGTCTTTTTGAAAAACTACTTGTGCCAGAGGAATACTGACTTCTTGTATGATTTTGTCACCGGGTGTTTTCTCCATAATATTGCTTTCTTTAAGAATTAGAATTGTGTTTTCTCTATAGTTTACCTGACCGATTTGGTGTCTGGGACGTTTCAGCCCTTATGTTTTCCTGATCTACCCCCAGTCGGTTATGCCGTTCGCATGCAACCAAGGCAATGGGTCAACTTTTGTACCATTGGGGTCTGTTACTTCGAAGTGCAGGTGAGAGCCAGTTGATTGTCCTTCTGATCCCATTCCTGCAATATAGTCACCAGCCCGAACTTCGTCACCTACTCTTGCAGACAAGGTAGACATGTGCCCGTATGTTGTAATGGTGCCGTCATCGTGTTGAATCCGTATCCAGTTTCCAAAACCTTGAGCAGGACCAGAGTCTATGACAGTACCGTCCTTTACTGCATAAATAGGTGTGCCGATGTCAGCTGCAATATCGATACCGTTGTGGTTAGTGCCCCACCTAGGTCCAAAACCTGATGTGAACGTTCCCGTTGTAGGTGATGCAGTAGGTCCACTTGGTGTAGTGATAATCCCTGAACTAGGAGCACCTGCTTCTGAGTATTGCGAACCTCTACGCATCCTATTTCCAAATGCTCCTTGCTGGCTGAAAGATGCGGCTACTCGTGGTGCCCCTCCGCCTCCTGCCATTGCGTACCCGCCTCCTCCAGAAGATACCATTACTTGAGGTGTCGAAGTCTTAGTTCCTTGTTTCCTAGCAGGTGCCAAAGATGCTTTTTCCACTTCCTTTTGCTGGATTTTTTCGTTATTCTCGCTTTTTGAAAGAGCGGTTGAAATATAACTGCTATGGCCAGTTGATGAACTAAGTCCTGATGTGTTTAAGAAATTTTCAGAGGTCTGGAAGTCTTTTGCATTTATTTTCCCTTTGAAGCTGGGTGAAGAAAAAACTGAAATTGAAAGGTTGGGGTCTCCCCCTCCAACATTTCCGTGCAGTCGTTGCAATGTCGTAATTGCAGACAAGGGTTGTCTAATTGATGTTTGTTGTGTTGTGACTGCATCGTTATGTAACTGGGATTGTAAGTTTTCCTCCTCAGAAAGTACTTCTGATACGTACTTCAAGGGCACAAGATTTCCATGTGTTGCACCTGTTAAATCAGTAACCTGTGTTACAACACCATCTGACACTTTGTCTATGCTACCGATTATTTCTTTCGCTTCTTTTTCTGGAACTTCGATACCACTAGGCACGCTGTACCTAGCGTTAAGCTCATTGCGTTCGTTTTCAGTCATACGACGTTCAGTAGTTTCAAACCAGGTTTTAAAGGAAGCAGCATTTTTACCAATATTTTCTAAGTCGTGGGCGGCAGATGCTAGAACATCAAGGGCTACTAGCATTTCTACTGTTTTATTTCTTAAACTGTCAAATGTTGCTCCTTCTACTTCGGCTGAAAATACAGCATTGGCAAGGGGGCTTGAAACACTTGAAATAATTTTTTCTCCAATGCTCATTAGTTCATCCCTTCATTTTTAGGTGTATTTTCTTTAGGTTGTGGCATACCTGCTGGTTTATTCCCAGCCGATATGACAGGGGCAACTGATTTAATATCGTTTCCGTACAGGTCACCGTCTTGGTTTTTAATTTGTGCTTTTTTGTTGTCTTTCCCGCCTTTTCCTCCTGCACCTGGTGCTCCGGCTCCACCCATGGGCATCATTGGCATCATTCCCATTCCACCTCTTCCTCCTGCGGATGACCCATTGACACCTGAACCGGATACGGTTCCTCGTTGTGCACCTGCTGCGGATTCTCCGGTTCGGTATGTGGCGGCGTTTTCTCGCATGGGGGAAGCACCTGGTGTTGATACTGTTCCACCGTTTCTTCCTGCCATTCCAGCTGATCCTGCTGAACCGGGCATTCCACTTGCTCCTCGGGTAACGATTGGGTTATTGAGCCTATCCATCATTGAGTTAAATTGTCCTGATGGTATGGTTGCACCCGCTGTTCTAGAGGATGCGGGGGTGAGGTATGTTGAAGGGCTTGTGTTAAGTCCTGATAGGCCACTGGAGTAATTCGATGGCGTGTAGCTCGATGGAGTAAAGCTGGATGTGGTTGTCCCTAAATCTGATGATTTGTAGCTGGTTGGTGTCGAAAAATCGTATCTTGACCTTTCGATAGGTTCGTATTGGGTAGGTGTATAGCTATAGGTATTTCTTGATGGGTCTAAGTATTTGCCTGGGGTATATGGGGTTAATGTCGATGAGGAAGGTACATAGGAACCTATCCCTGCTCCTGTTCCTGAATTATTTGGTTTTCCGAAACTTATTCCTTCTCCTGGTTTTCCGCCGTATTTGTCTAGTAATTGGTCATAGATGTCATCGCCGGAAACTTCATTGAGTTTGTACCGTAGGTTTCCGGTTCTCCCCCTGTCTCTGGATGAGGGGAACCTGCTTGATGTTCTACCTCCCCCTCCAGGAGTGAAGAAGCCACCTCCTCCTGCTTGTATGACTGTTGGGGTTGTTTGCTGTGTGTTTTCGTTTTTTTCTTCTGGCTGTCCTGAGCGTTGTTCTTCTTTTTTAGCTTCTGCAAGGAGGCTGTTTTCTAGGTCTGTGCGGCCGTTTGTTTTAAGTTTGGAGAAGTTTGATTCTGGGTCGAAGTCGTTAGTTTGGAAGGATCCATTAAGGTTTGAAAAGATGGAGTTTGGGTACTGCATGTCTCCATATTCGCCACCGTTTTGCACTTTTTCTATGGTCGGCATTGAGTGGACGGCAGAGGTGAGAGTTTTGGTGAGGTTACTGATGTCATCTCTCGCTATTTTGTAGATATCCCCGAGTTCTGCTGGAATCGGGTAGAGGATAGTGTATTTGTCTGTATAGTCTCCTTGTTGCATTTGACCTCCTGGGTCTCCTGCTTTTGCTATGCGACATGCAGTGATTTTCCCGCCGTTGACTTCGGTATCTATAATCCATTTTTTGTCAGGGAAAATTCCTCTACTACCCGTTTGGACGGAATGCATTTTTTCATCACTAATTGCTCTTCCCCACACTGTGCCTGTGGAGTCCCTGTTTCCTTTCACTTTGTCCATGGTTGGTTGGTCAAGTAGACCTGCTGTGGATTGGTAGTGGGATACTCCTTGTTGTGTGTTTTGGAGTACTTGGTTGAGTACGAACATGTTATTTGCTAGTACTTGTGCGTGTTGTAAAAATTCAACTGTTTTTTTACGTGTTTCGTTTGCTGTTTCTCCGCTAAATCCTTCGGATACTGCAATATCGCCTAGGGGAACTGCAACTTCGTTTGCTATTTTATCTGCTAAGTGTGCGTAGTCTACTGCTGGCATTGTGTTTCTCCGCTTTAATCTTTCAAGTATTTTTAATAATTTTTTGACTATTTTAGCAGAGTTTTATCGGGTATGCACTTGTTTTGCCTGTTGTATTTAGTTCATTTGGTTCGAATCAGTTTCTGAAAGTTCTGACTGATACGCCATGAAAGCTTTTAAAATTGTGCTAGTTATAAGTGTCGAGAGTTCCATCTTGTCGGGAAAGTCTACCAAAGCATCGGGGCTGATTTCAATGTCCTCTAATTCGTTTTGTCTAACAAAAACCGTGACGTAGGGGTCTTCCGGGTTGTCTGACATGACGATGGCAATGTCTTCTACCAAGTCGTTGCCGTATTGTTGTGCAATTTCAACATTTTCTCTGATGTAGTTAGCAAATTGGCGTAGACCGTCTGTGGATCGTTGTTCTCCTTGACTTTGTGGCATTGTTTTCTCCTTGGATATTTATGTTAGAATCTCTAGCAAAAGATAATAATTAGATGTATAATAGGTACAAGTTTTGCTACCGAAGTGGCAACTTATGTAGTTGACTTTTATCCTACACGACCGCCACCTTGAGGATGCATAAACTTTTACACAGAGAATAAAAGGACACGATTATGAGTATTAATATTGATTTAGGTGGTGTTTCAGACCTCGCAGCTAGGGTTAGTGAGGGAACGTCTTCCGTATTTGACTCTCTCGCCATTAAACCTAATTTTATTGCAGGTGCTTGTCAGCAACCTGGAACTGACTTCACTTCGCCTGAGATAGTTTCTAGAGTTCAAGGATTGAGCGATGAGATGAAAGTTAAAATGTCAGATATTTCTCAGAGGCTTTACGAAGTTTCTCGTTCCTTGAACACTGTGCACGATAGTTTTGCCGAAAATGATGTCGAAGCTGCAACGGCGGCTTCATAGAAAAGAGTGTGATTTATATGTTAACAGGGTTTTATCTTGGTTTGCCTGCAAAAGTGAATGCAGGGTTTATTGAAGATGGTCTGGGCTCTTCTTCTTGGAATGCCGCTGCCGAAGAATGGGGGCGTGTCAAAGCTGATTTGGATAGCCAAATGAGCGAGTTGAATTATCTTTCCCGCCAGGCACAAAATGTGATGGATGCTGATACAGGTCAAGCCACTAACGCTAAGCTTACAGAGCTGAAGGGCGAAATCGTTTCGTTGAAGGGATCGGCTGACCAGATGGAAAGCGGTTCTCGTGAAGTGGCTGCAGCCTATGACACTGCTAGGCAAAATATTAAGACAATTGCTGAGATTGATGAAGTGGAGAAAAAGTTGAACACTTTGAGCAATTTGAGCGGTCCTATTGGGGCGATTCGTAAGTTTTTTGCTAAGAATAGTGAAGCTGATTTAAGTCAGGAACTTGTGGAAATGAATCTTCATAATGGGCGTGTTCTTAATGAGTATGCAACCACTTTGAGTAAGGCGTTTCCAACTTCTTTAGGCATGGCAGAAGAACAACGCGGTCAAGGAATTGATAGCATTTCTAGAGGAGGATACACTGGTGTTTCTTCTCCGGGTGGTTCTGTGGGCGGATCCGGTGGAGCAGGAGGTGGAGGTGGCTACTATGGAGGTGGAGGATACTCCGGTTCCTACGGTGGAGGTGGTGCTTTCGGCAGAACCCCATCCAGATTCGGTAGCAGGAAACGCCCAGATATCCCTGGTGTGAGTGAAGCTGACTTGATTGACATTAACAAGTACCTATCCCAGTTTACTTCTCCTTCCACAGGGGCGGGAAGTTACACGCGAGGAACAGGATTTGAACTAGGTGACTATAGCAGAAACTTTTCTGGCGTTTCTCCTTATGAAAAGTACAGTTCAGATTTAAACACTGGATTGTCATTCTATAAGCCTTCTCCAAGTTTTGGGGGATTTGATGGTGGGTTTAACCGTTCAACTTATGCACCCTTTACTCCCTCTACTTCGAACTTTGGTTCATCGAATTTCTCCAACTATGGCGCAGGTGGAGCAGGTATAAGTTCTGCAATTGGAAATTATTCTGCTGGTGGAAATAAGGCATTTTCAAGCGATTCTCGTGTAGCTGGAACAGGGTTGTCTAATGCATCTGCCCGCACGCCTTTTGTTGGTTTGCCTGGCGGTGTTTCAGGAATTTCTAGGTTCGCGGGTGCTGGTTCTATGAACCCTGGTGCCTTTAGGGGCGCAGGAGTTGCTGGATCGGCTAATGCTTTGACTGGTGGTTTGGGAATGGGTGCGGCTACTGCAACTGCGAGCCCCGCGACTGGCTTTGGTGGTGTGCAAACTACACCTGCTTCTCAAACGTCTGCACGTCCTATGATGCCTGGAATGATGTCTCCTATGTCTGGTGCTGGTGCGAATAGAGCTAAAAAGGAGAAACAGAATAGGAAGGGAATCCAATCTAGCGATACCAATATTTTGGCGGATATTAACGCGTTTGGAACTCAAAGAGTAGGAGGTGATGAAGAAGCTGAGGCTAGACAAGAAACGAATGCTGGGTTTGTTCCCGTACGTTAAACATTGATTTTTGAAGAACAAATTTGCTCAGAAATAAGTAAGTTTGCTCTTATTTCAGATACGTTACCTGCAAAAACTTAGTTTTATAAAAAATTGTTCAAAATATGTTGTCAACTACTTATGAGATGCTATATAATTTCAACTGTAGACAGAAAGTCTATCTACACTTTTTCTTAAAATATTGTTCTTATTGAGAGGTAATTTTATGAGTGGAAAAAAACAAGTAGTAAATCCAGCTGACCTTCTATCTTCTGGAAATATAATGAAAGCAAGAATGGATGACCAAACGACTAATTTTCAAAGAATAGTCGAAACTGTGAACGATCTTTCCCTGTATGGCATGAAGTCAGAAGCAGGTCGAAAAGTTGCAGCTAAAATTAATGAGATATCGCATAATGCGGCTCTACAACGTGCTCGATCTGAAGCGGTTGCATCTAATCTTCAAGCTTATGCTGATAGAACATCCGTAGAAAACGATACTACAGCTTCCCTAGCAGATGCTGTTGTATAAATGAAACTAAACCTATAAAGGAGAAATATGAATAACGAAAGATATATTATTGACCCCGCAGCCATTGATGCAGCTATTCAGAAAATCAAGATTGAGCGTGATCATGCTCAAGAAGCTATGAATGACATTACTCGCGAGTATGCTTTCCTTTCTGATAATATGGAGGGTGTGGCCGTTACCGCAGGTATTGAATTCCAAGACACAGCAAGGAAGCTTTTTGAAAAAGTAAACGAAACTATTCATGAGCTAGAAATGATTTCCTTGACGTTTGCTGCTAATTCTGTTGAAATTGACCGAACTGGTGCAGCTGCTATACAAAACATGTAACTTGAAACCTCCCCACGATAGGCACGGGGAGGTTTTCTCATGTCTATACAAAGACTATATCCTCTAAAATATCGTCTCGGATAAACCCATTTGCATCTCTTGTTGTTGTTGCAGTATAAGGGATAGTAAACACCGACTTAGGAGTATTAACAGCTATTTGATTTGGGTAAAAGGAACTTTCTACAGAAGGTTCTAGAGTAAACATCACCATAGCGGGGGATTCAATAATAACAGCCCCCTTACTAAGAATTTTCACAGCAGACTCATTATCCAAAGGTCTTCTATTATCATATTTAGCGGCTATATTTGCATAAACCTGTGACGGATCTTCGTCAGAGGTTAAGCGAACTGCATCAATAGTATTGTCCTCATCATCTTGCCTGTAAGCTAGCAAAATATCCCCGTCTTCAAATGTAAGACATGCCCACGGGTCTGTCACAGGAGCCTGTGAAAGAGCCCGTGCTGTAAGTTTATAAACTGTTTGCGTAACATCAATCATTTCGTACCTCAATATGTGCAATTTACTCATCTCATCATACCTGTGTCTGATAACAATTGAGTAAAATCACATGATTTGAAGATTAATTCCCTTAAACATAGTTCTTAAGAAAATCGTGCAATCTCATACACGTTAAGCACAAGAGCGAGTACAACAAAAACAGCAACGTAACAAACAAACTCCAACATTTCAAATCGGTGTTTTACAAGAGGGGATGTGTTCTTCGTGCTACGAACAACAGAATAGGATGCATAAATTGCACCTAAGAGTCCACAAGCCATGATTATCATGGCATACTTAGAATAATCACTAAAAATAACCATGACCATAGGAACAAGTGTCGCTATTAAAGATATTCCCCCCAGCCAAGTAGCTTGAGTCATCATATCTTCGTAAGATACAGCACGAAAAACCATTGCAACAAGAATAAGCAAAATTAAAACAAGTAACAGTACTGGTTTTTCAATATCCATCGAAGCGGCCACAGCACAAAGAGAGATAAAGATAGAGATGAGTCCTCCCGCAGTCATGCCGATAATGGCATTATGTGCATCTACTGTTTGTTGTTCTCTATTGATGATAGCTTGCAGAGCTTCTGTAGACGTTGATGTGGGCAAAAGTGTTATATCAGCTGTTTCATTTGGATTAATATAGCTTTCTCCTAGAGTTGGCACAAAAGGAGTTGGAACATTTGCTGCACGCAAAGCCATTGATGACGCGAACATGAGGAAAACAATTCCAAGAGATGCACCTAGTGCTCCAAATTGGGATGAAGTTGCTTCTGGGATGAGAAGAGATATACCAGCTGTTACTCCTAACACCCCAGAAGAAACCATAAATCCATAGCACACTGATTCAATCCCACGGGTAGAAGATTTCAATATGAAAGAGACAGCCAACACGGAAATATTTGCGGCTATAACGTGCCAAAGTGAAATGGTAGATGGAATTACACTTGCAGTTCCTCCCGCCAGCAAAGAAAGACCCGAAAAAGCTGCAACTGATCCTGGCGTGGAAGCTTTTTGAATATTCTCGTTTCCCTTATGGGAGACTCGTAGAGACAAGGCACAAAAAGCTAACCCGACACCTATGAGCACACCGCCAGCGATTGCATGATAGAGAACGCTTATATCTTCTTTCAGAGTATAGAACGATGTTACAACCGCCATAGCTAAGGCTATTACAGGAAGAATGATAGAAACTGCTAATCTAGAAGATGTTTCATCCCAAGCTTTGTACCTTTCTATTTGGTACTGAGCTATTGATTCGGGGACATCATCAATCAATGCGGGATATTTCTCTTTCGCCATTGATTTTATGAGTCTAAGCTTGTTTCCCGATTTCACTCCGGCTGCTCCAAGGGTCATTCCCGGATCTAAAGTATCATTGAACCCTTTAACAAGTTGCCAACGAGCTGTCTTATCTTCAAGAGCCTCAGTATTTCGTCCGTGGGCTTGAAAAGCGGTATGGAGGTATGGAATGAGATACAAAATAGCGTCGTGAACTTTCATATCTAAGTCCACTGCCACATCAGCTTGTCCGCCTCCCTGTACAAAAACAGTAACAGCAGCGTGCGAATCTGTTATATTTGATGCCATAATATTCCTTTCAAAAAATAACGCCAGCTACATCTAATAGTCAGGCGTTATTTTGGTCTAGTAAAATTTAAGACTGGTTCTCAGGTTCGGAAGTTTGTTCCTGGGTAGCCTTCGATGTAGCTGATTTAGAAGGTATTGAAAAACCAAAAGATGTCAGCTGTGGACGAGATACAGCCTTGGAATCTATGGCTGCGTGTACAGCATCTGCATATTCTCTGTAAAGAGCATCTCTTGTTTCTTGCATCGATTCTACATTGTTACTTGCAGTATCTACTTGTTCTTTAAGGCTTTGTAGATTTTGGAAAGTAGTGTTAATGTAATTGCCGATTTCATTAAATGGTACGTTAATTTCGTCTACGTCAACTTTCACTGCTTGTCTTCCAGAGGCCTGTTTGTAGCCTTTGGCAGCTAGGAACTCTTTTGTGAAAACTTTTTCTTTCACCACGGTTGAAATAGCTCGTTGAAGTTCGTGGAAAGCTCGGTCGCTTTCTTCTGTTCTTTGGGCTACTTGTTCGTCAAACTCGTCGAGTTGAGCTTTTGTTCTAAAAACTGGGTCAAGATAGTGGTCGATTCTATTTTTAAATTCATCAACTGATTGAGGATGTGTCATTGTTCAGTGACCTTTCATTTTCTGGGGGATACTGGTGTAATCTTAGCTTAGTAATCCACTTCAAGTGTGACTTTTAAGACTGTAAATTTAGAACAGTAGGTTTCCCTACGCTTCGAATATCTTCAACAGAGTTAAGTATTGCAGCAGCGAGTTGAACAAATTTGTTGTATTCTTTGCTTGGAACAGTATCCCTTTCCAGTATTCCTGTATTTCTTAGGCTATCAGCAAAGGGCAACTCAACAACTTCAACATTTTCTTTGTTAATGAGGTAGTCTACTGTTTCTTCTGGTCTAAAGTGTTCTGTTTTAGAAGATACGATTGAAGTATTATTGAAGGCTATTATTCTTCTATCTATAAGATAGTCCGCTTGATTCTGTTTAAGAACTGGCACAACACTGTTTACGCTTTTCAGTGCGTCATTTTTAGCTTCAAATACGAATGTGACTACGTCAAGCATAAGCAATAGTGCTTTATATGCATTATTATCCATACGTTGAGGCATGTCAAGAACAACTATGTCGTAATAGTGTACTAGTACTTCGACAAGCTGTATTACTTCGGGTGCTGTTAAATCTTTTGTAAGAGGATCTATTCTAGACCCTATGATATCAATTCCATCTCCACCGTTCATAATAAAGGGAGACGGGTCATACTCGCCTCTGTCGATAGCTGCGACATAGCCCTGAACATCTGCATATTGTGTTCCTCTGGCTCTATTTACAAGATTTCCAGAAGGATCCATATCCACTACAATAACCTTATCATCTGGCCTGCATTGTTTAATAACAGAGGCCGTAATAGTTGAGAGGCTCGTTTTTCCACAACCACCCTTAAATGAAGTAAACCCACAAACAATAGGACGGTTCAAGGGTCGTTCTAAGACATCCATCCAGAGTTCTACTTCGTCCTCTGACTTAAATTTGAGGTTCTTAGCAATTCGAGTAAAAAAGTTACCTGGTTGTTTTACTTTTTTTGCTTGTTTTTGACCTTTATGGGAAGGTGATTTTTGCGAAGATGAGCCTGAATCATTTTGGGTTAAAAGAGCTTCATACTTTTCAGGGTCTTGTTCTCTAAGACGCTCAAGAAGAATTCTTTCGGTATCTTCCACTGTGGGAGTAAGAGATGCAGGCATAATATCCGCAAAATCGCTCATGTTTTGATAATTTTCTTCTTCTATGCTGTCGGCATCAGATATTGAAGGAGTGTCAAAAACATTTGGTTGTGTAGATTCCTCGACAGGAGTGGAGGGGGCGAGGCTTTGAGGGCTGAATGATTCTTCCGCTGAGTTGTAAATGGCCATGGCGTATAGTTTCCTTATAAATTAACTCTTAAAGCGTATCACAATTACAGGTCTTTCGCGAGAACATACGGCTTAATGCCAATGAAAGAACCTTCATCATTAACTGTTCCAATTACAATGATATTTCCAGACTCCGCCCCGTCTGCTTTCTCAATACCATAAGGAGACATAACAAGAGGCAATGTTGTTGCATACCCGCCCTCAGTTTCGTCTCTTGACTGTTGGTCTTTGATAGTTCTGAAAAGATTACCCCTCTTACCCGGTTCAATTGGAGATGCTGGATTTGAAGTTACATCATTAGCCATACGCATTATGCCATCAGCTGTTACAGCCGATTCTCCAACTTCATAAATATTTCGTGCAATCATTTGACCTTCATAATCAAGTTGATTAATGAGGGCAAGATTTGGTTGCTGTTGAGATATTTGTTCCATGACCTTACTATCGAGTGTTACATTTATTTGTTCTCCAAGCTTTTCAAGAAAAACTGGTGACAGAGATTGTAATTGTTGCATATCGAGTTCTGTAAGGTGCGGACCTTTCGGTAAGTTTACTTTAATTCCTTGTTGTTCGAAGCGGGATAAAATTTCTTCTGCCCGAGCAGCACCAGCTGACCTTCCCCTGTCTGTTGCGAGGTCTTGTACAAATGACTCAGCTGAAATACTTAACGACGAAGCTGCTCTAGCGATTGCATCGTAGGTATTTTCATTTCTACTGGATGCGGTAAGTAGTGTTTGTTCAATTGCTTCTACTTCTCTTGCAAACGCCTGAGCTTGTTCAGAGTCAGGGGCAGCTCCTGATAGTGCTTTTGCTGATTCAATGGACCTTTCTATAGAAGAAACAATATCCGTTGAAGAATAATTTGCTTGTCTCTGAGCTATTTGTGTTGCTTCATAAATCGGATTTAAAGCGGATTGGACAGCATCAAACACGCCTCTTTGTGCGGACAGGTTAGCTTTCTCCGTCTCAGCAATGATGAAACTTTCATTGGTTTCTAGGCCATTTAAATCAGTTTGAGAGACGTATGTTTTATATTGTTTAGATGTGGGGTCTGAGGGATCATAGAATGGGTTTTTGATTCCAATCACATTGTTTTGAGATAACAACTCTTCATACTTATTCAAGTTGTTCATTCTGATTCTGTGCTGTTGGTTCAATTCGTCAACTTCACGAAGTAGCTTATCCCTTTCTTCAGGAGTTGAAGCGTTTTCAAGTTGTTGAAGTTTTTCGCTTTGCTCTTTTCCAAGTTTTTGAATTTCATCCAGAATCGTTGTCTGACTACTGCCTCCAAGTGCTATAGATTCCGCAAAACGCCGCCTGTCCCTTTCTAGGATGCTTTCTAAGGATTCAGGTTCTGCCGGTGCCCCAGAATCGCTAGTGGATGATTTTTGGGGTCTGTTCTTCCGTTTTTCGGCTTCTTTTTCTTGGTTCCTTTTTTCCAGTTCGTAGGAAGTGATTTCTTCGCCATTGTTATTAGGATCATGAACCCAAATTAGTCCTCCTTCCCTTGTGATACCGTTCATATGGTAATCGAGCAAGTTAATTCTGTCCTGTTGTTCTTTGAGTGCTTTCATGCGTGACGAGAAGGCCTTCTCATCAATAGTTTTTGCATGCTTTTTATGATTCAATGATTGCATTTCAGCTTCAATGCTCGGAAGAATCGTGTCTTTTTCCTGCCACTGGGTGTATTCATCACTTGTAAACCCTAGGTCATCGAGAACATCTTTCTTGGCTAATCGGTCATTGAGTTGTTTTTGTGTAATCCATTTTTTAGTCTCAGGGTCTTTTACTAGCGTATCTGGAGTAGCCTCTACCGCGGCAAAAACATTTTTAGCCTTAAGTACTTCTGCCAGAGCGTTTTTATTAGTCACGAGTTTATCAAATTGGGAAGAATAATCGTCCGCAGACATCATAGTACGATTATCATTAAGTGTCGTTAGACTATTTTCTGCTTCTCTCAGCTTGTCCTCAACATCATCCCATTCAACAATTTGCTCTGGGGTTATCTTAACCCCCCTGCTTTCTAGGTATTCAGAAATAAACCCTGCGCTGGCAAGTTTCTCTGCGTTATCTATCTCTTCTTGCGAAGCTGTGTCTTTTTTGAGGATACCTTTTAGTCTCTCGGGAACTTCTTTCTGATTTTCAGACTTTTTGCTGGGTTTTTGTTGGCCCTGAAGGTCACGCTTTTTTGTTTGCATGTCTCTGAGAATATTTTCCCTATTTTGATATTCATTTATCCTCTTGTTTCTTTCACCTTCGCTAATTTTACCTGCAGCATACAACGCATTAGTCGCAGCGATTTGATTTGGAATGCTACGCAGGTGAGAATCAACGTTATCCCACATGTCTTGATACATTGCAGGCACGGGAGCATTCGACTCCAATTGCAAACCAGCCGCGTTAGAGATAGCACTTCGCACTTGCTTTTTCCTTTCTTCATCAAGTTTCCTAAGATCATCCATCCCTACGCCTTTCTCTGCGACAATCGCACGTCCAAAGACTGCGGGTTCAGTTCCTTTGAGGTTGTTTCCGAGTTGTGTCCAGTTAATGCCTCTTCTTCCAGTAATCTCATCTTGGTAGAAAACATTCTGGGTGAGGTCATTCCAAGATGTGAGGTGTCTATCTCTAAATTCTTTTGGAGGTTCTATCTTGTACGCGAATTTACCGCCCAGGTAGAACGTGATTGAGATGATGAGGTATTGTACGATTGCTGGCATTTCTCCAATTGATACAGCGTATACAATGAGTGTAGGTCCTGATGTGAGAAGGAACACTACGATAAGGAAGTAGAAGAGGTACAGGAAGAAATCAAAAAGCGTTTCTTCTATCTTGTCGTACCACCTTTTATCACCGTTCGTGAAGTCAGGCTTGAACATCTCCCACCCAAGTTTGTAAGGTAAGAGCACAAAATCCCAAATGAGAATGATAAGGAACAGTGACCCACGCAGGAATAGCTGGAAAAGGTAATAAGCAAGGGTGCCGATAACAATGAAGAACATGATCGATACGAGAAGTTCAACAACTCCTGCCGATGGCATATCGCCTAAACATGCTTTTAGAATGTCTCCATTTGAGTTAGCCATGGATGTAATCCATGCTTCACGGCATTGTCCCATTGCGGTTTCATACATGCCTGATTGTGGAAAGTTGACAATTCCTACAAGACCTTCAATCATGCCTGTGGCATAACTCATTCCTGCGTCGCCGCTGTCAATAATTGAAGAACCAAATCCCGCCACGGCATTGATGATTTTCACTAACAGGTAGATAGGGTTAAGTGATAGTAGGTAAATGATTCCAGCAACAATTATGGCTTGTGTGGTTGACCTTGTGAATGTTTTAATGGGGTCGGTTGCATAGTAATAGTCAAATCCTTGAGAGCGCATGTGTTTTGGGATTTTGTTTCGCATTTCTTTTTGTTTGTCTGAGGGGATTAGCCATTCAAAAAGACGCGATCCATTTCCTCCGCCTGGGGCGGTTGAGCGTAGCATAACTATTCCAAAAGCGAGAGAAGCAAGGGCAAATGGAGGCACTGCAAAGTGAATGACATCTAGTACTTTTTGCAAAACACCGCCTAGTACTCCAAGTACAAGGCTTTCATCAGTGATAAGCCTCACTAAGAACAATGCTATCCCAGCGAAAAGCATTCCTATTTGAATAATCACACCAATAACAAAACCTATTATAACCGAAATCACATGAAAGATTCCATCTTCATATACTGGTGTATAACAGGCTAGGTTGACACCGTTTGTGTCTACCATGCCCATCCATTCTAGTAGGGGATTACATCCATTCATAGTTGAATTATTTCCTTAAGCTCGTATCATATTTGTTGAGGTTGTGTCTGCAACTCTTGACCTATCAGGAAGAAGGTGGTCGAGAATTTTAATGGGGCAAACATTTCCATTTCCGTCGTTGAACCAACCTTCTCCTTCTCGTCCTCGTTCAGTTCTATTTGTAGATGGATCTACAGGTGATGTATCTGTAATCATTGTGTCAATAAGTTGAGGAGTTGGTGTCATATCTACCCATTCAAAAGCTTTTTGTGCGTTATCGTTTTTTTCCTGTTTAAGAATGATTCGTTTTTTCACAAGATCGAAGTTTTCATCTAGGTGATATGGCAGCTGCGAACCTGCGAGAATCCAGTTTCGCTCTTTTCTTCCCATTCGGTCAGTTCTAGCAATCATTTTATCGGTGACAGACTTGTTATCTTTAAATTCAGCAAACTCATCACACGCAAAGACACACACGTCAGGAATTTGGTCAAATCTCCATGCTGAAAAATCAGCTATCTGTGTCATAACCGCTTGGGTAAACATCTGCGTCATGGATGATTTTTCGTTTGTTGTTTTAGAATCAAGTCCGTGTGTTCTAAACACTACACATTTTGTTTGAGGGTCTACAATAGGCAAGTCAATAACTCTTCCTGAACTGTCCTCAGGGTCAATGAGTACACGTGCGTAAGGCTGTGTGGCGTAAAGATTAAGTGCGTTAAATACGGGCTTCATGTCACTATCTGACGCAGCTGCTCTTCTGAGCCAATTAAGCAGGTCACGAGTGGACCGAATGTCATGTGATTCTCGGTATTGTTCTGTCAGCATGTTAGCAAGTTTTGATGCTCCCGCTGAACTTCTTTTTATATCGAGAAGTGGAAGCATGATATCGAGGAATTGTTGTTGTGCTTTTTTATACGGGTATATTTTGAGAGGGTCAAGCGAAGATTGACCATTTGCCACGTTAACAACTGTCACGTCTTGCCCTAAGGAGCGGGCATAAACTTCATATTCACCCTGAGGCGACGGGTCAACAATATAGGTTGTCTTTTCCAAATCAGCAAGATACCCAAGAATAAGTTTCATGAAGTGGGATTTACCAGAACCTTGAGCTCCGGTTACCGCAATAGATCCATTTCCAGCGTCAGTTGAAGTTGTCAAGTTAAGATACACAATCTGACCCAAGGAGTTCGATTTATTAATCGCTACAGGAACTCCTGTTGGATCACCGAGCCATGATGTCCTAATCGGCATTGATCCTGAATACATTCTTGAAGTAGTGGACAATTGAATATCTTTGGTCAGCCACGAATGTTCAATGCCTGGTAGCATTTGACAATACCCGTCAAATTGTGCACCTACAATTCTTTCTACCTTAAAATCTTGGTTATCAAAAAAGTCAATAACATCTCTAACCCCAGACTCCAAAGCATCTAAGTTTTGGTGTGCGAAACAAAATATGGTTGCAACCCTCATTGGGATGGGGGCTGTTTCTTCTCTAAGTGCTTGTCTCCATCTTTCGATGTTTGTCGCAACGTCAGTAAACTCTTCTTCATCTATGTCATCTTTTGAAAGTGAAGCGTTTTCCGAACTTACCCGTCGGCGTATCTTTCTCATCGTTTCCTTACTTAAAGCCCCAAAATCGTATGAAATATGTTGCACATAGTCAGCATCAACAGTTGTTACCCAGTCTACGATGTCAGTAAAAGTAATAAAGGGCGATAGCTCTCTATTTGGGGCTGAAAGTACTTGTACAAAGGACTGGTAAGAAACGGTTCCATTAGGTGCATCCCCTCTACGGTCTGGAATATTGTTTACTGCTAATGCTGTTGCTAGTTCTGTTGATCTGAATGCTCGTGAAAAGGTTTCTTTAAGTCTTGGTACATCTTTACCTGTGGTGTATAAACGTGCAGCTCCGTCAATAATCGCATGACCATCCGCATTTTTCTCAATCATGATAGTTGGGAACGCGTTGAGAGAGTATGAGTATTGTGGTGTCGATGATATGGTGGGAGCAACAGGAACTTCTATTCCTCTTAGACGCGACCTGTTGTATGCCCAAAGAAAGTGGTCTGAATTTGCTCTTCTGGCGTTAAAGGCTCTTGGTATTGCTTTAAGGATATCTGATTCTATAGCTGCGATGTTATCGTATTCAATAAGGGTTGATTCATCATCTTCTGATATCGTGGATAAAGCCTTTCCTACTAAAGTAATATCATGTGGGACATGTACAGATAGCATGTACATGCGTCGAAATTCTTTTTGCTCGCCTGTCCGTAGCTTTTCCGCGAAGGCTCCCAGGTCTCTTCTGTATTGTGGAAGATTTTGTTGAGTTAGCCCATCCACGTACATTCTGTTAAGCAATTCTTGTGGATCTGTTCTTGTTTTATAGGCATAGATAGAAAAATTTAATCCAAACGGTGCTAGTGATTTATAAAGAGCGTCGTGTGCCCTTTGTGCTTTACTTACGCTAGCTTCCGGCATGTCAAGGGATACATTGAAACCGTCTAAAATGTAGTTAAGTGTTACGTGACCGTCTTTAGTTGTTGCTACGTTTCCTTGGATGCTAGCTAATGGTTCTGGGTAATGACTCATCGTATTTGCTCCTTTTTATCGTTGTCTATGTAGTCTAAGCCAGTCCATACTGGCAAATCTGCCGATTCTTTCAGCAATCGTAGCTGTTTTTCAACTGGAAGTGGCCCCATTCGAGTAAGTTTCGATACCCACCATAAAATGATCCCAGCTATTATAATTCCTATGAAAGCAGCTACTGCTACGAGAATTGTAAACCCTGTCCCTTCAAGGAATTGGTTTCCAATAACAATGATTAATGTGGATATAAGAATATCAGAGATAAGAATAAGTATCACTGGGGTTGTGACTCTAAACCCTAAAATGTCGAACTTAATTGGCATTTCTCTTACGTCAGTGAAAAATCTATAGTATCGCATATTTTCCTTAAAATATTGCTGCTATGAGGGTCAATGCAAGAAACCCAATGCCTAAGTATCCAACCATTTGCATAATGGTAGCCATGGTTGCTTTTTCTACTGTTTCGTTTCGTATTCTTAGTTTTTGTGTTTCAGTAATTTCTTGCGAGTTGTCTTTTTCCCGTGGTGATTTTTTAGGGTTCTTAGAAGGTTCGTTCCCTCCGTCTTTTCCATATCGTTTTTGAAAATTTTCCTTTGTTTCCTTGCTTTTAGCGGATGCTTGTTTTTTGTATTCGTCATACTGTTCTTTGATGGCGGCAGTGGCTTGATGGTGGTGTCGGTAGATTGTCCCTGCACATGCAGCAAGTGTGAGAACCACAACGATGAATGCGAATACTAGGGGTATTCCTTGAAATGAGTAGAATGATTTAAGAGTTTCCATAAGTGTTTCCTAGCAGGTTTATTTTATACAGATTCGTATGACTGATTTTATCAGAATAGGGGCTCATTAGTTACCCTTTTTGCAGGTTATTATTACCTTAAATCAAAACGGCTCGAACCCCGAACTGAGAATCTTGAACAAAGTTGAAATTAAAAATTCTTGCTATATCAAACCTTACAAAATCGATGTCAGAAGTTCAGTTACCAAAATCATGCAGAAAAACTACGCTGTGATTACTTCCTATCTGTTAATCTTAACATCCATACGGGACACCCTCCAGGCATCTTGTTGAATGTTCTTCTAGCCTTTCCTTAGGAATGATAAACAAGTATTCCTACGAAAAGTAAAATAGAACACTTTATTTAATAACATCCGAAAAACGAAAATTCTTACAGAAGGAAACAAAGCTATGCACCTCTACCTGTCATCAGCACCCACCCACCCTAGGCAATTGTCACATATCTTAGATACTGTCGCAAACCTTTACCGACTAAATGTACTAGCGGATGCGTCAAAGGTATTTGCCAGAGTAGGTGAGTTCAACAACCAAGTGTGGGCTCTCACGGAACGATCAGCATGCATCCAATATCTCATGACTAATAAGCCAGGTTGTGCAAGAATAACGCAAGAAAGAATTAGGTGGGCACCAACCACAGATGGGTCACAAGAAAATCCTCAATTGGAAGTAAATTTTGATGACCTTCCAAAAGATTCGGCAGGCTCATTCACACTAGTAGTAGAGCACTGCGACCCAGAAAGAACCGTATCAATCATTGAAAAATCATCTAAGCGAGAAAACGATGAGGGAACATATAAATCTACGGAAACTGGTGTAAATGTAATTGACGCTTCTGTATACAGGGGTGCTTCCTTAGTGTGGAGAGATGAAGACGGAAATGAATCGTACACTCAATCTCCTGGTGCCTCTTCCTATTTCCCCGACATCAACGAATACGAATCCGCACACGCCATGGTGTATGGAATTCAGTACATGACACAAAATATGACAAAAGCCGACGCCCAAGCAGTACGAAAGAATCCAGAGCTATATAGGCTTAAGTTTACCCACGAAGATATGCAGACCCTCGTAAAAGGATCATATGGGGCCTTGAATAATATTTCCCAAGGAATCATGCGTAAACTTAGAGAAAACGAAATAGAAAATGTCAACGCATAGACTTTGGGTCTAGAAAAGCACGTCCTCAAAATAACCGCCTCAATGCTTACGTCATCGAGGCGGTTAATTCTATTGATTTTGCCGATTGCCTAGATTAGGAGCCCCTTCAGTTAAATTCTTTTCCGCACTCTTATCTGTAACAAGCTTAGACATTGAATTAACAAGCCACTGACCATTTTCCTGCTTAATAGCAGTAATGGGAATATCCATAGTTTGGTACGAAGACCTCGAAGTAGAAGCACGAACACGAATTAATACAGAAACCTCACTTCCAGGTGAAACTTGGTCAACAACAGTATCTCTTGGGACAAAAACTCCTACAACTTCAGCACCCGTATACGGAGAATTACTCAGTGGGTTTCCTTCAAAATTAGCAGAAACATACCGACCAAAGGATTCTGCTGATTGTGGAGTGAGATATGTCGCAGCGAAGTTCACAGCAACTTGATACAAAGGAGAGTTGGTAGAAACTGGGGTCTGGTAACCATTCCCGGCCTTTAACGGCGGGCGATCAAAACTTACAATCTGGGGCAACTTGGCAATGGTTAAAGACTCGCCTTTTTGCAATACATCTACCTTATAATACTGCCTTGTAGAAGCAGTCACGCCAGGAGGTGTCATGGTAGTGCCCAATGTAATTTCCCATAAAATTTCTCCCTGCTCTGTAGGACTTACTTTCAAATCAGCAACATTTAGATCATTGATTTTGGCGGGATCAGCATTCAAGTCAGAAAGAGGTATTGCACTATAAAAATTTTCAAGGGTTTGTTTAGAGTTCATATCTCCCATCATCCACACTTGGAAAAAGTTCATAGCGTAGTTCTGAACACGAGAGTACGATAATGTTTCATATTGCATTTGTGGCTTTCTAGGATATGAGCTTTCAGCGTTGAACGCAACAACTAAACCTCCAACTCCTAATAGACTACCAACCAAACCCAAAATCATGCCACCTATAGCGAATTTTCGTACTAGACTCTCTTTGAGACGAAACTTTTTCTTCTTAGCCATTTTACCTCACGAACCAAGTTGTATAATGAAAGGATTTAATATGGACAATAATAGCCGAATTTCTGACGAAAAAGATACTGAACTTTCAAGAAGACTACTCGCAGCTCTTTCTGACGGTGACTTTGATGAAATTGAAAAAATAGAAAACGAGCGAGAAACCTTAGAAACTTCATCTCGAACCTTGTCCGCTTCAGAAGCAGTTGGAGAACCTATAAAACGTCCTCAAGAGAGTGATCTTTACATTCCTGAAAATGAAGAAGACTCTAAAATCATTTTTTCAGACGAAGATGATGATGAAATAGAAGATGGCAGAGTCGATCCAAGAGAAGGACTTAATCTACAGCAAGAAATGGAAAAAGGTGAAATTGAAAACAGTGACAACGACGGAAGCGTAAGAGAATCACAAGAAAACACGTCACAAACTCAGAATACAGACGCCCCACAATCACCACAACCTACACAACCGGAAACACAACCCTCTTCTCAACCAAATCAAGAAGAACAAGATATCTCTATACCAGAGTTAAAAAAAGAAGACACTGATGAAAAACACTCAGTCATGCCACAAGTAGGTCCTGTATCAGCTGACTCATCCTCCATGCCCTCCACGTCATCAGACTACAACTATACAGATAGCTATGATTATGACGAATCAAATGAGACAGAAAAATCAAACCCCTTTAAAAAACTAGCTCAGTGGGTAGTAGAAGACGAAACTGGAAATAGAAAATGGATTGTTATCGGAGGAACAGCAGCACTTGTAGCTTTACTTATCCTTGTGGGCATTCTACTTACCGGAAATAAAAAAGAAGAACAAGCAACTCCCGAACCCACAGAAGAAACGCAACAAACTCAAGAAAACAATGACCAACAACAAGTGGCAGAATTACCAGGAATAATCCAGCCAGTTAACGTAACAGCTCGCTGTGCAAACGAAGACACTAATCCAGCAGCGATGTTTGACCCCAACAAAACAACAGCGTGGATTTGTCAACGTGCAATGGGAGTTGACGGTGTTGTTGCAGAAATAGATTTTGGAAAAGACGTGACTATCACTCAAGTATCCATTGTGCCAGGTTTTGATTATCTTTCAAACACTGGAACAAATGAGTGGACTAATTATCGAACAGTCAACCGAGTGTCTTGGCAATTTGATGAATCAGGAAAAGAAACTGTAACACAAGATATAACACCTGCACAAGGCTCAGAAGCAACGAAAACACTTGATAAACCTGTAACAACCAGAAAAATCTACATGAAAGTCATGGGAACTCAAAAATCTGACCCTGCGGCACCGGACCCAGCCCCAGGATCAGCACAGGACGCATTTGCAATAAGTAGCATCACGCTAACTGGGACTGGTCAATAGTGCATTTAAGAATAATTAACTGAAATACACTACTTCATATCGCAAGGAGAAAGCATGCAAACAGCTCTACAACTTTACAACGACGCATTCCTCGAACTCTATAAAAACAATGCCCTAGTTGAAGCAAGAAACAAGTTTTTGAAAGGAATGCAATCCTACCCTTCCATGTGTGATTTTTACAGGGGAGAAATAGCTTCACGCGACATTTCTGAACCTAGTGTCAACGACCTGCAAAAAATTTACACAACCCGAGAATCATACGGTCAACTCTCTACTGCAACTGGACAACTTTCCGCATGGCCAAGGTTTGAGTACCAACCTTATAACTTTTTCCAAACATCTATACCTGTAACAACTCTTCCCACCATGCACGCGGCATACGCAATGGCTCTCGCATCTCATGGTAGATTCGATTCCAGTCTTGAAGTTTTAGAAAACTCCCCTAGCCAAGATAATCCATGGGTACTTGCAGCATACACTTATCTTTACAGGCAATCCCAACGTTGGGGAGACTTAATAAACTACGCTCAAAAACTTAATGCGTCTCACTGGGTAGACCCAGTAACAGGAGAAAAACGCAAAAAACAAAACGGAAACTATGCCCGCGACAAGCACCTCAACACCATTGGTGCTTTAATGGCAGGAGAAGCGTTCGCACGATTAGGTCAAAGTAGTCAGGCATTGGAAATTCTCACCCCCGTTTCACAATCAGCATACCCATATCTAGCTTCCGAAGCATATCTCCTTATGATGTATCTAGCGAGACGGGAAGGAGATCATGCTAAAGCAAACGACTTACTAAACGCAGCTATTTCTATCGCTAGAACATATGGTACGGATAAAGCAGAAGAAGACCCTACCGCATTGCTGTCAGCAACAACACTAGAAAGAATAGGGAAAAGAACAAATTACTGGGATGTCACGACAGAACCTCAACAACTATTCCCTGACTGGGTATCAGACGAACAAAAAGAGCTACTTCAACATGCAGAGGAAATGCTATCTCAGCAAATAGGAATGCGAGAAGTGAAAGCAGATATACGAGCACTGAGTAAAGAAATTGAATACAGCCAAGCCCGCATCTCACGAGGCTTCAAGGTACCAGCATCATCAAGGCATATCATCTTCTCAGGGCCACCTGGTACAGGTAAAACAACTATGGCTCACGCCGTCGCTAACTTTTACGCCGGGTATGGAATTGTTACAGAACCAAAAATCATTGTTGCACAGCGTTCAGATTTAGTAGGGCCAAATGAAGGTGCCACCGCCCAAATGACACAAAACGTATTCGACAAAGCACGGGGTGGCATATTGTTCATAGATGAGGCACCTGACATGATTCAAGATAGAGATGGAGAACCCGACCACAGAGGTCAAGAATCAATTTCTATCCTTTTGCAAAATATGGAAAACCATAGAGATGACACGGCCGTGATTATCGCAGGCTATGAAGGGGGTTTGCAAAGGTTCCTGGCCACCAATGAAGGACTAAGGTCGCGATTTCCTAGATGGATTATGTTTAATACTTACTCAGCGGAAGAAATTGCAGACATCGCTAGAAGCGTAGCGGAGCAACGCGACGATATACTTTCTGAAAAAGCTCACGCTGCTATTATTCAAATGGTTAAAAACATCGAATCAACAGACCACACTGGTATTAAAATTCTCGATAAACTCGGAAATGGTAGATTTGCAAGAAACATTATTGAAAGAGCGGAACGCTACCGGGTTGAAAGATTGCACACTGCAAACTTTGATCATGTCGATAATGTTGCACTGCTCACCCTTACAGAATCTGATGTAAGAGAAGCAACTGAAGAACTTATTCTCTCAGCACTGTGAACTACTCGCCGCCTACGCTCGCTATCGCTCGCGTTGAGGTGGGGGGGGGTTCTTGGGTGAAGCCATTCCCACCTGTAGGTGTTGAGTTTCTTGCATCTTCATGGTGTTCTTGCTTTCCCATATTTCCGTTTTCGAAAATATTTTCAAGTAGAGGAACTCCACTCCACAAGCGAGTTTTACGTACAACCGCGTCCCGCAGTCGACGATATGTAACCTTATCGGTTACATCCCATTTTATGTTTCCTTCTATCATAGCTAGCAACACCATATTTGTTGCCGCGTGAATGTCACGATCCTCATGAAAATAGTTACAGTGTTGACACGAATAGGTTTTCTTACCCAATTCATGTTTCGTGTATTGATTACATTTCGGGCAAAACTGTGTCGTCGCAACAGACCGCTTCAGAACAATCACACGAGGATGAGACATGAGTTTTTCCTTCACGCGACCTAAAATACCTGTTTGCATCTTGCTTCCAAACAGTTTCTTCCACCCAGAAAGATTCTCATCCTGCATAACCACAAACTCATATGTTGACATTAACTCGGCAACGAATTTGTTAGCAAGGTCGTCTTTCTGAAAATCGAGATCTTCATATATTCCACGAATCTTGTTTACAGTTTTCGTGTAATCATGGGAACCTTTTTTCTGCTTCGACAATTTATGTTGCAGTTTCCGCAATCTTCTCGGAATATCCACACCAGCTGCAAACTTATTACCGGTAGAAGTAGTGATAGAAGTAGTAACACCGTAATCGAGACCGGCAATAGAATCTTCTATATATGAAGGTGCATCGTTTGTTGGGTGTTCATATACGGTGAGATTTACAATATATCCGTGTTGTGTTTCGTTTACAGTGGCAGTAGCAATTTCAGCGTCTTGTGAAATTTGCTTCATACCATGTACACGAAACCACCCAACTTTAGCGATATAGATTCGCCTGTTTATGGCATCTATTTTGAAATCATTTCCATGCTGTGAAAGCGGAATACTCGGCGTTTCTTTAATAAAGTCAAGTTTTCCGACTTTCCCACCATTTTTCTTTCGTGTTGAAAGTGATTTCATATTTGTTTTGGTTCTAGCTACAAGAGATTGTTTTATACGCGATGGCACATGTGTAATGTCGCGAGTTTCATACTCGTCTGAGTCTTTCCCGAGACGAACATCAACTGTTTTCTTTTTATCATCGTATTCTTCGAGAGGATGTGTTTCTACAAATGCAATGATATCGTTGTATATCCATTTCGTAGCAAAGAAAACACTACGGAGTTTCTCAACACGGCCTGTGTTGCTGTTCTTCGCGATTTTTAGATGATACGTTTTCGGTATCATGTATTTTCTTCTGCTTCTTGTAGCTTTTCCTTTTTCAGCAATCATACGATTCTTTTCACAGGAATACGTTTTCGCTGTATGTTCCACAACTGCCATACGCGATTCCTTTCTTGTGAAAAACATGTATAATTACCTAGTGTGTGATTCTAACACATAGAAAACACAACACAAAAATTTAACCTATTTAACATGAAAGTCTTATATCCCACCACCTACACTCGCTTACGCTCGTGTTGAGGTGGGGGGTCTTACGACTTCGAAGATAAGAAAGGCACACATGGCACGGTTAAGAACAACACCGATTCAAAGGTCGGGATATAAAATGGGTCTTCAACGTCTTGAAGACGCTTTTGTACGGCGAGATACACGACTTCTCCCGTCACCTTTCGCTTCGCAATCTCTTGCCGTAGGAATAGGTATTCTCATTGTTGCCTTTATTGGGATTGTGGGTATTATCGTCAGCCTAGTATCACCAAACTCAAGGGTAGGCAATTCAAACTATATTGTCACAAAAGATGGAGGCCAATACGTAAAGTACAATGAAGTTTGGCATCCCGTAACAAATTCAGTATCAGCAAGACTTATCACAGGATCAACAGACCAACCAAAATCAGTCGGCATCGACGCATTAAAGGATGCTAAGCGAGGTATGACAATGGGAATTGCAGGAGCACCCGCACAAATCCTTCCTACCGATGTTGAATCCGCTGATGTAAGTGTTTGTTCAATTGAAATGACACCCCCGCCAGAAGAACAAACTGACGCTAAAAGAATTGAAACAGCTCTTATAGCTGACGCTAAACCAGACGGAGAAGATTTCAATAATGAAAAAGCAGCCTTGGTCACTATTGCAGACAAATCCAGATACTGGCTTTTATTTAACGGGTATAGGGCTGAAATCTCAATGACCGATGACGCTGTTCGTGCAGCACTAGGCATTGATGCACAAATCATGCAAAATGCAACAGTTGTTTCTCCAAAACTATTAAATGCTACTATGCCTCAGCCGACACTTTCTATACCACAACTAGATAATTTCGGTAGACCTTCAACAGCTATTCAAGGATACGATGTTGGAACCGTTTTTACCCAAGAAATGCCCAACCAACCAAGTGTGTTTTATGCAGTTACTGATAAAGGAATCCAGCCCATAAATGAAGTCATTGGTCGTATCCTTGTCACTGGAGGTGCACAAACAGTAAGAAACCCATCTGTATCAATCATAAACAATGCAAAACGTGACGATGTCATCCCTATCGAAGCTTACCCCTCCAAATTGCCTCAATATATCGATGATGAAGTTATATGTGCTACATGGAAAAAGGAATCAACTGCAACAACAGCTGTTATAACACTTTCTCACGCTAAAACTTTGTCTGTTACCGACCCCGATGACGATAAGAATATCGTACAACGAAAGGACATGGCCACAACTATCTCAGGAGGAGACGGACCTTCTGCAGACAGGTGGTTCCCAGGGTTTGAAGGTCGCGGGTGGTTCTATAGAACTACAGATTTAACACGTGAATCCATTACTCAAGGACCTGTTTGGTACATTTCAGCAGACGGTGTTAGATACCCTATCGGTGGAGACACTGACAATGAAGACGTTAATAAAATAGTAGAACTTCTCGGTCTTAAAGAAAACAGTCCAGTTCTAGTTCCTTGGCAGTATATGAGTTTGCTACCTGAAGGACAAACATTGTCACAAAAGAATGCCCTAATTTTGCATGAAACAATTGATCCTCCCGCAAATGTACTTACTCCTCCACAACAAGAACAGCAAGAGGATATAATTGTAGATTCTGATTCGGACACACAAAACGAAGAAACAGAAGCAGAAGCAGAAGATAACTAAGGAAAAATCTATGGCATCTACAACAATTTTTAATCCCCCAGCACCTAGAGATGTCGAGCTAACTCGCGAAGATGACATACCCGTTCCAGAACCTCTTCCTCAAGAGGAACAGATAAAACAATCAGGTTTTCAAAGATTCATGCCGTTTATCATGATTGGCGTGACATTAATGATGATGGTTGTCATGTTCACAATGAGGGCAGGTTCAGGCGCTGGACTAAACCCCATGATGTTCATGTTCCCTATTATGATGCTAATGTCCATGCTTACAATGTTCGCAGGTCAAAGCGGAGGAACAAACACAGGAGAGCTTAATAAGGAACGCAAGGACTACATTTATTCACTTCGTGAAACAAGGAAACTCGCACATAAAGCGGGACAAGAAGTACACGACGTGATGTGTAAAATGTTTCCGAACCCCGCCATCCTCCATAACTACATTGGTAACATGAATGTAAAAGACCCTGTCATGTGGCAATACAACGAGGAAAATCAAGGCGGTATCACTGCGTTCGAAGGAACTGTCGATGAGATTTCGTTCAAACCATACATGTCTGCACGAATGGGAACAGGAATTACAAACCTTATCCCTAATCTAACGTTTGAACCCTTATCAGTACCTGAAACTCTAGAACCCGTTACTACGACACAGTTCAGGTCTTTTGTAAGAACACAAGGTTTCATCCCCAACATTCCTATCGGTGTTAGCCTTTCGTCATCAGGTGCATTCGCCATTAGCGGAGACAAAGAGAAAAAGTATGGTCTTGTACGTGCAATGCTCATGTCGCTGATGTTTAACCACTCACCTAATGTATTGCGTATCGCAGTTATCACTGACAACATTGAAGATCCTAAGTGGCAGTGGATGAAATGGTCACAACACGCCCTTCACCCATCTGCCAAAGACCAACTAGGACCTTATCGCATGGTTTACCCAGACATGAGAACCTTTGCACAGGAAGTACCCGAAGCAATAGGTGACAGGTCAGAAGACAAGCCTCATTGGATAGTTATAGTTGATAAACCAAACGAAGAAGTCATGCCCCCACAACGGACAGGCATGGGGGCAAGCGGATACAATTCGACGTTTATTGTTGTAGCAGCGAGAACAGATAGGCTTGCAACTTCGAAATCAGCACGTTACATTATTGACGAAAATGGAGAAATTACACTTCCATACACAGATGCCAAACTTAATGGAGACTATGCTTCCCTAGATGAGATAGACGATTTTTGTAGGTCAATGTTCTGCTATATGCCGCCTAAAACAAAAGTTGACTATGCTGCGGGAGATGAAGGCCCTTCCTTTGTGCAGAGAACCTGGTTTGAAGTCTTGGGAATTGACGATATTGATGGGTGGAATCCTTTGCAAGCTTGGTCAGTAAATGACCTTGACGACAACCTTATTACGCCACTTGGTCATGAATATGATGAAGTAAGTGAAAAGGCACTTGAAAGAATTGTATTTATTGACGCTTCTGAGGCGGCCGCGGGAGGTTCAGGACCTCACGGTATTGGTCAAGGAAAAACTGGTACTGGTAAATCTATTATGTTAAGTGCTTTTGTTCTTGGAATGGTGGCAAGGTACTCTCCAAACAAGATTAACTTCCTGCTCATGGACTTTAAGGGCGGTTCAACATTCCAAAGGTATGAAAAATTGCCACATGTTATTGCTTCTCTTTCCAACTTGGAAGAATCTATGGACCTTCTTGACAGAGCCTTTCTCATTATCCAAGGAGAAATCGCACGCCGCCAGGAGCTTCTTGACGAATACGATTGCAAAGATATCCGCGAATATAGGGAAAAAAGAACAGTTGATCCTTCACTTCCCCCGTTCCCTTATCTTTTCTTGGTAGTGGATGAGTTCCGAGAGTTTATTACAAAAAATCGCGAATACCTGAAATTGTTTGAGTCTATTGCTGCTGTGGGTCGTTCTCTTGGTTTCCATATGATGCTCGTTTCTCAGTACGTAGATTCAAGCCTTATCGGTGAAGCTTCTTCACAAATCGGTTTTGGTGTTTCCTTGGCCGTTTCTAACCCTGCCCAATCTCGTGGCGTTATTGGCATTGATAAAGCCGCTGAACTTCCATCAGGTAAAGGAGACGCGATCATTAACTATAAGGAGGGACCTCTTGCAGAACAACACCCGTTGATGAGATTTAGAACATTCTTTACAGAAGAAATTTATGTCCCACCTGAACAAAATACTGTTTTTGAGGCAACAACGGTCGGGCAACCTGTAGAAGATGAATCAATTGATGATGTCATTGATAAGATTTTGCCTTACACAATCACACCTCGCGAGATAGAAGAAACACTTGAGTCGGAGATAATCGAAGACCCCACAGAAACGCCAGAAGCGAAAAGGGCAAGAGAAAAGGCACGCAGGGCCCAAATTGAAGCTGAATCGGGCAAAGACATGATGATGAAGAACGTGCTAATTGATCGTATTGCACGCGAACCAAATACACCTACGGCACTACAACTGTGGAAACCATCCATGAGAAACCCTATTTCATTTAACGAAATTGATGTTCCTCAACGGTCTTCTCTTTACCCAAAGCTAATTAGCACGGTCGGCATTGTAGATGACCCTTACAACCACAACCAATATTCTTGGGATATTGATTTTTCTAACCCCCGTACAAGTAACTGGTTACTTATCGGTGCTAGAGGTTCAGGTAAGACTCTTGCAATGGAATCCATGATTGCATCTATAGCCCGTTCCTATCCACCTGACGCTGCCCAGTTTTTGATTTTATCTTTTGTAGGTGCAAGGATTAAAGAAATTGATGCCTACCCGCATGTTATTGGTTTCGCAGACGGTAATGACAAAGATTACGTGGAACGTTACTTCGGTGAAATTGAAAGAATAGTGAACCTACGGCAGCGTTATGCGACCCAATGGGCTAGTGCTGATGCAAATGCTTTCTTGGAAGATAAGCTCAAAACCCCTATCGACGGAGATCCTTATGGAAGGCTTTTCCTGTTCATCGATGGTCTGGGGGCAATGATGAAAGAGGGTGGAACGTTTGCCCAAGAAACAACAGATATGGCGGATATGCTGGGGACAATTTTGTCCCGAGGACCTAATGTTGGAGTTCACGTGGTTGCTTCTACAGTGCAGCTGAATGATATTACCTACAAGATTAGAGACTCATTTACAGCAATGTATTTCTCAATGGATGATGTGTCAGACATAGGTGACAGAGAAGCAAGAGAAATTATCCGTACAATTCCTTCAACCCAGCCAGGAAGAAGTGTGGCAGACCACAAACACGCACGTGTCCTTGTGCCTCAGTCTGAAAAAATTGAACCCGTTGGAGAAAAGAAAGGCAACTTGGTGTTCAACCATGAAGCTAAATACGGACCTGCTATTTCTAAACTTGCCCGAGAAGTCAATGAGGCGTATCGGATACACAATGCAACTATCATCCCTGAGGTTCTTCCTGCCCCAGCAGATTTCTCTTACGAGGATATGTGGGCAGCATACGAACACGTTATTGATATAGAAGAAAGAGATCCTTATCTTCCCATTGGAATTAAGACTCAAGACTTGCATGTAGTGGACTTGAAATTCGAAACAGACCAGCAACATTTCCTTGTAGCAGGAGAACCTAAGTCCGGTAAAACTAACACATTGCGTGTCTTAATTAACAACGTTGTGCGTCAAAGAACAAGTAAACGGGCTAAGTTCATTTTCTATGATCCGAGAAACGAGTTTTTCGTTGAAGAAAGGGTATTGAAAAAGCACAAAATGTCACTTGGTCACGCTACAAGCCCTGAGCAAATGTTCGAGCTTTTTGAACAACTAGTAGCTACTCTTGAATCTCGTATTCCGACCGAAGATGACCTTTCTAAATACACTCGTGACCAAATTCAAAATAGAGAATGGTACACAGGTCCAGATATCTATGTAATTATTGACAATATTATGGACCTAGAAAAAGCTAACGGTTTTGGTAATGACACCCCTCTAGCTAAACTGGCTAACATACTGAAATCATATCCTACTCTTGGTTGTTTTGTATTTGGAGCTGCTCGTTCTAGCGACGGGTCGTACCTAGGCACTTCAACTTCTAAGCTTTCAGAAGCTATGATGAATACTGGTTCTGGTTTTATACTTCTATCTGGTGAGAAGCGTGACGGCAAAGTAGGACCTGTAGCGTTTGAAAAATTTAGACCAGGGAAAGGAAAGTTCTACAACAATAATTCTGTTTCAACTATCCAAATTGCACATGCTCTGGAATGGGAAGACGAAACGAAACAAGAATCTTCTTAGCTTGAATAGAAATGGCAAATTAGACACCTGCTTAAAAGTAGGTGTCCTTTTCATAAACAAAAGTTACATTTAAGGTGTAATATTGTGTTGAAATAAGTATCTTATTCTGAAAGCTTTAAAGATGGACACCACTAACCTACGTCTCAAACCATACTCACAAAGAATAGACGCCGTCACTGCAAGAAATTTTGCATACGATGTCCATACTTCAGACAGCCCAGTTCTTTTCAGAATTCACAAAAAACGTGCAGAAGCTAATTCTCGATGCTGGGAATGGAATAAAAAACGCCCTGTATTTCAAGGGCTAGGGATTGAGTTCTTTGTACGGAGTTTTAAAAATGACTCTGGTGAAAATGTACACGGTATTTTTGGGAAAAAGGCAAAAGATGCGGATAAGGTTATTTTGCATACAGACCAAGGGACTTTTTTGAAGCTTGGATCTAGTGACATTGATTAGGAGTGTGTGAAGATGAGTGGAATAATTAGCATGATTCCAGACAAAAAGAATAACACCTGTATTTTCGAGTTCGATAAGGGTTGTTTTCCCGAGTCGGAAGACGAAGTTTATTTTTCTGAAGAGGTATATAAGCAAATTAGACAAGGACTAGTTAAAGCTAGATTAAATTACACGGTCTGCGACTTAGAAGCAACTGTTTTGGAAGAAAATACGAACAAAAACACTGTTACTGTGCGTATTTCAGCTGTATAACAGTGTTCTCATTTTTGAGGATAGGGGTCGAATTATCGTCCTTCGCTCGCTGTACGATTGACGCGAATCAGCATTTTTTCTTCGTTTACATCTTGCTGCCATGTTTCATCAGAGGCAACCGCAAGAGAATCATTTAGCTCCTCACTATCAGACGCGGAACGAATTAGTTGTTCATTACGGTGAGCAACTTCAGCAAACTCTCGCCAGACTCGAATTGCATCTTCTTTCGACTCTGGGTACCCGCGAAGAGCATCGAGCTCATCTTGGGTGGGTGCTTCTGGCATGTGCCAATCTTCCATTGTTCTAATAGCTGAATCAGCCGCTTCTGCTCGCTTGAGCCAAATATCAGCAACCGCATTCTTTGTTGCTTCAACATCATTTGTAACTTCTACATTATCGATAAGAGAACGTGTGGCATCAATATCAGATGCTCCTTTTTCTAGTCTATTATGAAAATCGACAGCTGCGTCTACAGGATGGTTAACAGAAGAACCAGTGTTAAATACTCCATTACACTCCTCAAGAGCATAAACAGAGTTAGCAGTTGCAGTAGTGGGGAATGGTACAGCATCTACTACACCCTGAACAAGGCGGGAAAGTTCAACACCCTGATTGGCGGCAACTGTTCTTGCTTGGGCGCTTAAGTCCAATACATTTTCTGGATTCATTGTGTCTGCATACCCATTAAACGCCCCTGTAATTTCATGGGTTTTAGCTGTTACAGCATCAATTGCATCAACAGTAACATTATTGTCATGAGAGGCGTTTCTTAGGGACTCTACAGATTCATTGAGATTGAATGACTTTGCGTGCAATTCATCAACCCAAAACCTAGATAAGTCTTCCCCTTCTTTACCAACAGCATCTTCGACTGTCGTTGACATACTACGGGTGACAGAAGTTAAACTAGCAAGGCTCGGGCATACTTGTTTATAGAACCCAACTGTTGAGAGAACAACTTGGTCATCAGAATATTCCGACTCCGGTTGAACAGCCATAGTTGGTGCACTTTGAACCTCTGATTGCTGTGCGTGTGATTCGATTGGTTGAATGTTGCCATTGTTGTTCAAAGCGAATCCTCCACCGCCCACTACTACAGAAGCCGCTGCCACAAAGGCAACAAGATTTCTGGGGTGCGGTAAGTTCATTTCAGATGCTGTTGTTGAATTTTTTCTTTGTGTACTGTGTCTTCCCATTTTTCTCCTTATATCAAGTCTAATGTTAGCACCTTTTTACCGTAACACGCTAATAACAACAAACTTAATGGAAAATTCCTTCCACATCTGCGGAAGGACTTAGACTAAGCAGTTCTATTTTTCTTGCGATTAGAGCGAGCCGTGAATAGACCGGCCAATGCAATAAGTGCCCCTAGTCCAGATATAAGGAATACGTTAGCACCTGTTGTTGCGAGCATTTTTTGTGAAGAAGGTGCTGGTTGGGGATTTATAGTGCTGTCAGTTAAGTCTGTTTCTTCGATGAAAGAAGGATTGGGGGAATCTGTTATTTTTTCGTCGATGGTGACTGGAAGTTGATTGATTGAAGCATGGGTATTTGATGTTACTGTTTGGTTTTGTGGATTTGATTCGGGTAAATCTAGCTTGTTTTCAGAAGTAAGACCTGGATGTACACTTTCTTCTTTTATAGGATTAGATGGAATACTGTCTTGAGTTGGGTTTGCTTCCTGAGTAGGTTTCGGTATTGAAATTTCTGGCACTATAGGCGAAGTTTCTACTGGGGAATTAGGTGTTGAATTTGTATGTTCTTCCCCTTGTGTAGCGGGAATATCTTTTCCACTTATCGAAGCTGTGATTTCATCAACAGATAGATGTATTGTAGACCCCTTAAGTGCATTTTCGACACCTATCGAAATCCACTCGCGGACATCATCAGCAGATGAGGATTGCCCTTCAGGTGCTTTAAAGTATGAAACATGTGTCCCCGATTGAAAAGCGGTCACGCCCTGCATAAACTGTTCAAATGATTTTTTGCCTTCCTCTGTTATTTCTCCTTGAGGTTTAAGAGACAACACATCATTAACAATATCAACAATAGGTTTCGCAACGAAATTGATACCTGGAACTTTTTTTATTCCTTCAAGCTTAGGCTCAAATTCGCTAAACAACGCTATCCAACCCTCTTTATCCTGGCTATTATCTATTACGGGTTTAGCAGCGACAACTACTTTATGCACTTCTGGAACAAGATTCTTTATATCTCCAATGAGAGGGAGTACAGTTTTTACCGCCTGTGCAGGCTCAATGTTTCCACCCTGAATTGTACTAATTATCTCACTGATACTTTTCATCTGAGATTCAGTGAGTGTAAACCCAGTTCCTTTCTCAGCAATTTTCGCTATATCTGTCATTATTGACCCTGGATTGTTAGCACAAGGGAAATCCGCATCGTTGCAAAGAGATAGAACTTTGCCGTAGAGATTGGAAAAATCTGTTTCTCTAGTTCCTGCAGCACCCACCCTTCTAGGCTTAGCATCTTTAATGATTTCTCCATTGCTTTGTACTACTCCCTGCGGTGCTGGTGCGTACAGCGTGAGTTTTTCGTTTCCTTGTCTAGGATTTGTTGCAGTTGCAGACCTATTGGGGTCGGAAATTAAGGCAACTGCGATAACATTATCAGGGTTTACTCCTTTAACTTTGCCAGATGAAATATCGCTCGCTATGTCCCCTGCAACATCAGCCCCTTGTGAGAACCCATATATCACCCATTTAGTATCAGCTCCACATTCTTTGGATGTTTGCGTGATGTAATTTTCAGCCCACTCAACTCCTATTTTTACAGAAGGACCATACGAAACTCCTTCATAGCCTCCTATATAACCTTCTGGAGTTCCCTTGAGTGCTAAAGCGGAATAAGCGTACCCTAGGGATGCAGGGTAAGGTACTGTTATGCCGTGGACGTTATCAGAACCATGTTTTTCTTCTAGTTCTTTTGCAAGGTTCCAACTAGGTTGCATTTCTTGCTTTGCTTCTGGGTCTGCCGCAGAGTGTGTTGCACCTGACCCAGGGACACCGATTATTTGCACTGGTGCACATTTTGTAGGAGGTGCAGGTTGTTCTTCTGGGGCGGCATTAGCTGTAACAGGGATAAACGATGTCAGTGCTAGCGAGGTAAAAATAGTTGCTAGGGTAGTGTTTTTTCTTTTCATTTGAATTTCTTTTCTAACTTGTAAATTGAGAATTGCAATCTCGTATTATAGTTGTCGAAGACTAAGAATTCTCTCTGTTTTGTGTTTCTTTTTCTTCTAGCCACTGGCAAGAAATTGAAAGAAAAAATAGTACCCACATAATTCCTAACGCCGCATATATCTCTAAGGACTGCACACGCCGATAATCTTTTATTGTGACGTAACGGGGGTCAAGTGAGTTAAGTAAGGCATGTTGGTACGCAGAGTAAATGCCTAAGCTTAAAAACACTATTCCTATGGCGGAAGAAGTACATGCAAGTATGTACATTTTGATAACAGAAGTAGAATTCCTGCCTGTCTCTTTTAGGGTTTTGTATTTTGTTGTGCAATACCACGCTGCGTAAATACAGGCACAATATCCAAAACCTATGAGAAAAAAGTACAGTGTTGTTACGAGGGGGTGAGAATTATCCACGGTCGTTAAAACTTACCGGTAGAACCTGTTTCTCCTGTGCCACGTTCGGTTTGTGGTAATTCTTCTACTTCTTCTAAGTGGCCTCTTTGTATTTCAGACAGGATGAGTTGGAATAATCGCTGACCCCTGTGGATTGTTTGAGGTAGTTCCCCAGAGTTAATGATAGTTGCATAAATCCATCCTCTGTAGTCAGGGTCTATGATCCCTTCCTGATTTACAAGGTTAATTCTTAGTTTGATTCCAGTAGAAGACCTAACATGCAACTGACCCACAATATTTTCTGGAAGTGCGACAGCTATGCCGGTGTTGACTTTTTTGATTTCACCGGGTTGGATTGTGAATTCTTCTTCGTCACTGGTGAGGTCATATCCTGCGGCTAAGGGAGAAGCGAGTTTTGGTGGTTTTGTTTCGGGTGTTCTTTTTTTAAACAGTAAATGAAAGTTTGTAGTTTGGGTCATAATTTTTCCTTTCCTAGGTTTAATAGACTACATCATTGAAGGGAAAGTTACAGTAAATACGGCACACTAGAGATGAAATTATTTGTTGTAGTATACGTAGGAAGGAAGTAATGAGCAGAGCTCTTTTGCATCAAGGTAACTTATGTCTACTTGGTCATATGATTTGTTTTCATCTATTATCACTTTAAACAAAATGTCATGTGGCTCATATGGGTCAACTGTTGCATTGTCAATAAAAATATTGACACCTGATCGTAGCCTAAGTCTAATACCCCCGTCCCACAAGGACACACTTTTAACACTTCTAGCAGTGGTATCAAGGGCACCTCCTACAAGCAGTCTTGGGTGAATTTGATTAATCATTCCAAGCTGATTATCGGAGGTATATCCTTCAAGCACTTCTGATAATTCGTCCATGCTTAAAGCTGTTAAAGCAGGTGCTTTTTCGTCGAGTGTGCCGTTTGCCGTATATTCCAGTAGTTGTCGTTCTTCTTCGTTTGTAAGTTGCGACGCTATGTTGCGTACTGAAAATAATCTGTCGCCTGTTCCTATGATATACGTTTCTGCGATACAGATGATTCTTTCTCCTTCTGTATCGGATGTGTAAATGTACCAGACACGATTATCTGATGCGTGGTTAATGTCATAGGATTCGCTTTGTACTATTCTTCTTACCCCAAGTTGCTCTGCGTTATTTAGCATTGCAGTAAGTATGGATGTAGTTGGACGTATGTAGTTAATCACAGTAGCTCCCATTTAGTTTCGTGTGATAGATATCTTATTCGATAGTCTCATCTAGCATGTAACAAAAATAGGAGCTATTATCAAGCGTTTGTTGCGTTATTCTCCAGAAAGCGGAAGATCGAAAAGTTCACCGAGGGGATCGATAAACATTTCATAGAAATCTGCCGCACTGCCAAGATTTTCTACGTCGTGAATATTGACAATAATTCTAAATTGCAGACCTGTTTTCTTCTTCCACAAATCAGAGTCGTTTACGAAAACCTGTGTAGAGGTGTAGTATTTTTGTTTCCCTGTAAAATCTACGGAGATAAGCTTTTTCTCTAGAAGATTGAGCATTGCTTCTGCGCCACCAAGGGTATATTCGTCAATAAGTTCCTTTTTGATTTTCGAATTTTCTGGAACAGTAATGAGGTATTCAACTGCTGTGTAAGTAACCTTTGATTGTCTATTCTTGGGGTCTGATAGGAGTGTAAGGAACATGAAGTTTAGCCCGTCGTAGCCGTATCGGTCAGGCGTGTATACATAAACTTCTTTGCTCTCAGTACTAAACTCTTTGAAGCTGACATCGGTTTTTGTTTTCATGCTGTGATCTACAATTGTCATTTTTATTCCTTTCAAGCTTTTCTGTTGAAAAAGGGTATCACAGTGTTTGACTTCCTAAACCTTGTATTCTATTGAAGGGGTATATAATAAGCTGTGGATATCCTATGATATTTCTTTCTGGAACGGTTCCGTAATAAACGTCTTCTGTGTGAAATCTTGAGTCTGCTGAATTCGTTCTGTTATCGCCCATTACGAAGATGTTTCCTTTAGGTACTGTGATAGGCCCAAAAAATTTTCCTTCGCAATTTTTTAGCTCCGGTGCTACTGTTCTTTGTGGTGGTATTAAGGTGAAAGAATTGTCAATTTTTATCCCGTCAACCATGACTCCAGGGTCTCCCGGTAGGCATCGTATTGTTTGTCCCCCGGTTGCTATGACACGTTTTACGAGTGTGTTTTCTTTTGGGACGATGACTCCAAAAAATGATCCGATGTCTTGTGCTGTTGCTATTATTTTGTTTTGCGACCTTGGTTCAACATATCCCACATTCCATGACGGTGGGCCTTTGAATACAACTATGTCTCCTTGTTGTGGACTGTGAAAATGGGGAGTGAGTTTGTTTACGAAAATTTTGTCGTTAACACAATCTGTGCATCCGTGTAGAGTAGGTTCCATTGATCCTGAGGGGATGACATAAATTCGTCCGATGAATGTTTGCATGCAGCCAGATAAGAATATGACAGCAAAAAACATGATGGTTGCTTCTGCCCACCATGGCATGTTTTTCTTTGCGGTGTTTGCTGTATTCATGTCGGTTTGTATTGTACTCTGTTTTTGTTTGTGCTAGGTACGGTAGTGTTCGTTTTTGTTTTATGGATGTTTTTATTTTTGTTTTGCCTATCTTACGTATCTCCATACGGTTAACTATTTTATCGGAAGCATTTTCTATGTTTTTGTTCTGGATATAACTGGGCATGATGAAGTGGCTTTTAATTCATGTCGTATTTTTAGTCTATTTCTTAGGGTCAGACACCCTATTTTGATAGAGCTGATAAGAGTAAGGGGATATTTTCCATTTAAAGTGACTTACATCACACTCTACTTTATGACCTCCAAATATTCCTTTACTCTTCCTTTTTATCCGCTTCTAATTAGTCCTCTAATGTCTCATACGAAAATCCATCCACAAAATTTTAAAAATTCAAATATCGCACTTCACAACTTGCCTCCTTATACGAAAACAGCTAAACTACAATAAAACTACAAACCTACTAGAAAGAACCATACCTATGAGCAACGAGTACGCACTTGGTCTCGATATCGAAACAACAGGACTAGAAACAGACGCACTCCTTCTAGAAGTAGCACTCGTACTTTTCGACGCCAACCTCAACCCTGTTACACACATTTCCGAAACTGTTTACCACCCAATCAACGATGTCTATGCCTCAATGGGTGACTATGTAACAAACATGCACACAACCAACGGTCTTCTACAAGATATTGAAAAAACAGACCCTTCGAGAACCCTGCATGCAGTAGAAAATGACCTCTGTGACTGGATTGCAGAACACACAACAGGAAACCCACTCCCAATGCTCGGGTCATCGATTCATTTCGACAGAACCATTATCGAAAACCAAATGCCGAACCTATATTCCAAGTTTCATTACCGAAGCATCGATGCAACAAGCGTAAAACTTTCCGTAGAAGCACTCAGCTCGCGACCAATCAATGAACCCGAAAAAATCGGAACACAGCACAGAGGCTATGATGATCTTCTCTCCTCTGCGCAAACAATCAAACACTACTTGAATGCATATTCGCCTCGCTAATAAAGACTGGATTCAATGTTTACACTACTATGGCTGACACTTGTCACAGGAAGCCTAATCTACAACAGGAAGCACCTGCCACAAGACTACAAAGACAGTAAATTCTTACGAAGTAACTTACGGCTAAAGCACTTTGGGATAGGTTTTATAAGCGTAGCAAGTGTCATGATAGTGGCCACATTACTTTTTACATATGTCCCAATTCTAAGATTTGGATGGCTCACATGGATTGCAAACCAAGGATCAGAAACACAAGTTGGAGAAACAGTGGAATCTTCCTCCTACATGTGGGTTGTTATTATCGTAATGCTTTTAATATTCTCGGTTTTTCTTCCGAAACTCGCATACTTAGAAGAAGAAATTTTCCGAAAACCCACCCTGTGGGAATCAACATCAGCACGGGCACTGCAATCACTTAAATTTGGCCTCATTCACCTCACAATGGGAATTCCTATCGCCGCCGCATTTGCATTAAGTGTTGGAGGAGCAATTTTTTCCGCTACTGCCACAAAAACAGCACATAAAACACTCAAACCTTTGCAGGAATCAGTATCCCATCTTGATTCTGACATCAAACAAGAACACAACATTACAGAAGAATCTTTCATTAAAGTAGCAGAAGAAAAAGCTATCACCGAATCCGCCCTCGTCCACACCGCACATAATTACATTATTGTGGCTATTCTTCTCGTTTCATCCGTAGCGATGATAGTGGGCACATAAGGCCGACACCCCTCACAAAAAGCAGACTTAGTTAAACAAAACAGACTAGAAGAGTGCATCAGTCCTTCGAGAAGAAAAGTCTTGCCCAAAATACACTCCACTATCAGAAAAGAAACCAGCCTCACCAGTTGCAGCAAGATTATTCAATGCCTCAAGAATCTCATAAGGAACTATAAGCTCCTCTTGGGCACGAGTAAAAGCAACATATAGCAACATGAGCTTTTCTCTACCTACATAGTCAAATGTATCTGGAATAGTTTTCGGCACACACTTCACAGGATCAGCAACGACAGCCACACGAGGCCATTGCCTACCCTTAGACTTATGAATCGTTGATACAAACACATCAGCCCTACGCTCAGTCACTGTGTTATCAAAAGCTTTACGCGTATTATCGACACCATTTTTAAGAATCAAAGACAACAATGAACGCAACGTTGGCTCAGAAAACTCACTTTCCACAAACTCGGCAATATCTGCATGCTCCTTAAAATCAAACATGTCCGCAGACCGAGGTCTTTGACCCTGGATAATCCTTTCAACATCGTCCACGATAGTCAAAATACTACTTTTATCGCTAGACGCACACACCTTCAAGCCCCAAGATTGATATCGCAACAATTCTAACACCATCTGGTCATTTGTTCTCACAAGCACAGCATCCGGCGCCCCACCGTCAGGTCCTTCTTCATAATCAAATCCATGCACAAACGAATTCACATTGGGATTTCCCTTAAGTCTGATATCAGCATCCAATAAATCCAAGACACTGTTTGCCACATCTGCAACACTTTCTCCAAATCTCCAAGAAGTAGTCAACGGAAGAACAACAGAGTCGGGTAACAGACTAAACTCAGGCAAAGCATCCCTAGCTCCTGTGAACGTGGCATAAATAGCTTGTGCAGAATCACCTAAAGCTACAATTTGTAACCCATCCTTTAAATCATTTCGGTAGGCCTGTTCCAGCACCATAGAAGTCATGCAAGGTCTAGCATCTTGAGCTTCGTCAAAGAAAATAACGTCACCATCGTTAAGACCAAGTTCTTTACGCAAATCTACATGCTCCAAAGAAACAAACTTCAAATAATGGTCATGTTCAATCCGTTGTATGCCCGCAGGGTCAAGAAGGTCAGCCCACATTCTCCGAGCAATAGGCAAAACAGCATCTTGGAATTCCGTTACTTGCTTGTCAGGCATGTCCTTAACACTCGGTACATGAATACGAGTTATCTTATCGTCCGAAGATTGACAAAACTTTATAACAGCATTTCTTGCATACCCACACAACGCCGCAGAGGAAAGAAACACAGAATCATTTCCTGCGGAAATTTTGAAATCATCATTGGATATATACGTGAAATGCTTTCTGACAAAGAAAATTTCTGCCAATTCTTTAGGCCGCAGAGATTTGTTTCCCATCTTCGATAATAGGACTGAAATTTTAGGGTGCTTTTTCGCAATTTCAAGAGCAACAGAATGGAACGTACGAGGTTGAATGTCAGTTCCTGAAAGTTTCTTTTTCACATCGTCAACAATTGACTTATTGAAAGCAAAATATAACCCCTGTTGTCCTTGTTTCTGAGATTGCTTCGCAAGCAACTCAATAGTCGATGTTTTTCCCGTTCCAGCTCCTGCCTGAACAACAAGATGATTCCCCTTTAAAAATTCATCAACAATGTCTTTTTGTTCATCGGTCGGGTTAAAATACATCAGCACTCCTTAAACATATGAGAAACTACTATTGTACTCTGTGATAATTTTCTTGTCGATTGACTAGTTTTTGCACTCATAGAGAAAATGATTCGGTAATATGCCAATTCCGCAACTCATAAAGGAATGCTAATGGGCTTCAACTGGTTTTCTTATACATTTGACATTGTCATTGCTGATATTTATTTCATTTTCTATCTTCTCATGCTCATTCCTGTTTTCATAGGAATTGTAAAATCAATCGACAATAAATCAGTCCTTCCCACGATAATAGGTGCCATAATATCTGCACTTATTTCATTTGCCGTAATCAGTTATGCCGATACTGCCCAAGAAAAGAGGATAGAAGCAAAACGTGAAGGGTTTGAGCATGTTCATCAAAAAAGCCTTGAGCAAGCACAAAAAGAAAAAGAACTGGCACAAAAGGAAGCAGAGAAGCAACGAAAAGAACAAGAAGAATTCAACGAATGGAAAAAACAACAAAACAACGAGAACTCCGAGTCTGATCTAACAGATACATCCTCAACAGACACATCTTCAACAGAGTCAGACCCAATAGAAGCTATCATATTAGTGTTGATGATAGCGGGATTTGCTGTTCCAGTGTTTTTCACGATTTCTGGGGCAGCAATAGACGCAATGAGGGATAGAAGGAAAACACGAAAGCAAGAAAAATACAGGCTTCAAGAAATTCAAACCACCTTTGAAAGGTTTGAACAAGAATTCCACGACCTCGACCAAAAATATGTCAATGCCGAGACAAGCCCAGAAACCTTTATTAAGCGTCCTCTTATTCTTGATGTGACATATCCTACAACAGCAGAGTTTCATAGAGCACGAAAAGCAGCTCGCATACAATTACAGGCCACGAGAAATTGTATAGAGCTTGGATTAGAAACCCCAGATATGGTCACACTAAACCAAAAAATAGAAAACGCACATCAAACATGGGACATTCTGTGGAATGAAGCGAATAAAGTCGGCATACCGCTTATCGAAGGCAGGAAAGCCCGACTTCTTCAAAAACATCTTAATGTTGTTCTCGATGAATCGGCGACACAAGCCGAACGATCACTTAACGTAAAATCCCTAATCTCACTTCTTGACGATATCGAACACGATTTAAACGAAGCGAACCAAAAAGAATATATTCCTATGATTGAAACACTAAAAAAGAGAGTAACCAAAGCAGAAACACTTGGGATGCTGCCAACAGGAACCCAACTAAATGACGCTATCGAAGCGTAGCAAGTTATCGAAAATTCAAACAGTGTGATACCGTAACAAATAATTTGAAAGGCAGAAAAATCATGGCACAAGGAAAACGCTACGTCCAACAAGACGAAATCACCCACGTCCGCGAACATGTCTCCCGAGCACTAGGCGATTACCCCCACACCACAGCTGCACGAGAATTTCTCGACAACGCAGCCGACGAAGTTGCACGAGGATACGCCACAAAAGTAGACATCATTTACCACGACGATGGTTCTATTGAAATTAGAGACAACGGTCGTGGCCTTGATGTCTCCTTCTATGATGACAGAGACAAAAACGGCATTGTTGCCTCTATTGGCTCATCACGTGCAGGTGAAAACTTCACCCAGTCAGGAATTACTGCTGGTGTTCACGGTGAAGGAGCAGCTGCCGGTAACTACATCTCAGACCGACTTGATGCCATTGTATTCTCCAACGGCAAAAAATACGTACAACAATTCAAAGAAGGAAGACCCGGACATTTCGAAGGTGACACATTTGACCCTTCTGCTAACTTCACACAAAAAGATGCAGAACACCTCAAACCGCAAAAAATCACCGAAAAAGACGCACCAGAACACGGAACCTGGATTCGTTTCCACTTCGACCCTAAAATCGCAGCACATGATGAACTAGACAAAGAAGAACTCAATAAACGTGCCCGCATGGTTACTTGGCTCACCCCAGGTATGACCACAACAATTACCGAAAACGGTGAAACGGAAACTATTGACCCCGAAAAACGAGGAACTGTTGGTGTTCTTAAAGAAGCCGCCGGTCTTGATGCGGTAGCCACATTTGATGGGGAATTCGATTTTGATATCAAAGACCGTAGAGGAAACATCCTTAACACCAAAAAGGTAGAGTATGAAGTCTCCATTGCACCTGCAGCTGAACCTCAACCCATTTCTACAGTCAACAGTGTCTACACCCTAGAAGGTGGACAACACCAAGACGCGGCACAACGTGCACTCGGTGCAGGTGCAGCATCAAAAACACTGCGAAATCTTGACCGGAAAACAGGAGAAGCTTACCCAGACGCGTCAGATTTCGAATCAACCATCATGTTCGCAGTATCTATTAAGTACCCGGGCCCCTCTTTCTCCGGTCAAGATAAAAGAAAACTGTCAGAATCCCAAGTATTCACTAACCGCATGGTGAAAGAACTTGAACGCAAAGTCACTGCATGGGCACAATCCCCAGCGAACTCAAAAACGCTGCTACAGTGGGCAAAAATCGCTTTGGAACATGCACGAGCACAACAAAAAATTGTTGCCGCGAAACAATCTGTGAAACTTCACACAGGATATGCTCCAGCAGGTTCTAACCTTTCCCTGCCGGATAAATATCTGCCGTGTGAAGTAACAGGGCCGGGATCTGGTGCAGAACTTATCATTGGCGAGGGTGATTCTGCAATTGGAACAGTAAAAGCCGGACGCTATTCACTTTTTCAAGCCGCGTACCCTTTGCGAGGAAAAATCCCTAACGTGTATAAAACAACACTAACAACATTGAAGAAAAAAGACATTTTCAATGACATCATGGCACTTATGAACACAGGCATTGGTAATGCATGTGACACATCTAAACGCCGATTTGATAGGGTCATTTTTGTCTGTGACGCGGATGTCGATGGGTATAACATCAACTCCTTGCTCATGGCTCTATTCATCAAGTATTACAGGTCTTATGTTGAAGAGGGACGCGTTTTCATCGCAATCCCACCTCTATTTATTGTCACATCAAATAATGCTAACGACAGAATCATGTGTATTGATGAAAAGGAACGCGACAAAGCAATTCAGCAACTTGAAAAAGCTGGGAGAAAGAAAATTGAAGTGCAGCGGTGTAAAGGACTTGGAGAGATGAACGCTGTGGACTTCCGTCGTTCTGTTCTTAATCCTAATGAGCGTGTGCTTCTGCAAGTTGACTACAATCCTGAGATCGACGATGAAGACATCGATATTGTATTCGCCGCGGCTGCCGAACAACGTAGGGAATGGATGCGTCAAGTAGGCGAAACCGAAGACATTAACAAAGATGACATTATGGCTTAAGGAGAAAAGAAGATGGCAAAAAACAAAAAAGCAACCCTCGACGTAAAAGCACCAGTAGATGTTAAAGACGTAGCTTCAAATATCGTGAAAATGCCAGTAAGCCAGTATTTGCGTAAAAACAACTATGCATACATGGTTTATACAAACACAGACCGTGCTATCCCACTTGTATCATCAGGTGTGAAACCAGGTGCTCAACGACTTCTTTATTCAATGATGCAAGACGGGGTACTGCCTGACGCGTCACCCCAAAAATCAGCAAAACTCACATCCTCTGCGACGGGTAATTACCACCCCCACGGTCAATCCGCAATGTATGGCACACTTGCTACTCTTGCAAGTGACTACGGTAGGCTTAAACTTATCGAAGGTATTGGTTCTTTCGGCATGACTCCTGGAGACACTCCTGCTGCCGATAGGTACACAGAAGCCCGCCTTGACGAAGTAGGGTACGACATTGTTCGAGAAGTCAAAGACGGTGCCACCCCCATGCGAGCAACGTATGATAACAAGCGACAAGAGCCTTGGTATTTGCCCTCTACATATCCTGTGCTCCTTATGATGGGTGCGATGGGTATTGGTGAAGGTTGGTCAACAAATACTCCTGCACATAACCCCCGTGAAGTCATTGCGGCAGTTAAGCTTGTCCTTGAAAACCCTAACGCCACTACTGATGACATTTTGGAAGTGATGCCAGGTCCTGACTGGGGTACAGGTGGAACAATCATTGGTGATATTTCGGGCATTAAAGAATATTATGAAACTGGTCGTGGAAAACTGACAGTCAGGGCGAACTATACAATCACGAACAAGAAAATTAGGTTCACAGAAATTCCCCCTGGGGTACTTGTACCAACCCTTATTGAGGGTAAGAAAAAAGGTGACAAGCCTCGCCCCGGTCTCAATGATCTTGTACGTCAAGGTATTATTGCTGGTGTTTCTGATACTGCTGACCATTCAGATTTGGATAAGGGTCTAGCTATCGATGTCATTGTGAAGCGTGGTCATACGCCTGAATCGGTTCTTGAAGATCTCTTTAGGCATACTGATCTTGAGACAACGTATGCGGCATCTATTGTGGCGTTGGATAATGATTTGACTCCTCGTTGGTGGAGTGTACGTGAGCTTATAGATTCGTTTATTGAGCTTCGTGATGGTGTTATCATTAATCGTTCGTTGCATGAGTTGAAAAATCTTGACGACAAGCTTCTTCGGCAGCAGGCTATTGCTGTTATTGCTCTGGATAAGGAATCTGTTGCACGTATCCTTCTTGATTCTGATGACAAACAAACAGCAAAACAGCAACTTTTGGATAAGGAATTTATCATTGAGAAAAAACATCAAGAGTTGTTTGAGGGGCGAGGAAGTTTCATTCTCAATGAAGAACAAGCTGAGTACGTTGTAAACATGCCTATGTACAGGTTGACTAAGGCGGATACATTAGAAGCTTTGTTAAATCTTCAAAAAACATTGGATCGGATTGATTATCTTGAAACAATTGTTCAAGATAATGATATTCGTCGTAGGATTATTGGTGAGGAACTGGATGAAACATTGAAACTATTTGACGATCCATGGTATGACCGTCGTACTGTTATTGATGAGACTATTAATCCTGTTTCTCGTGCTGAGGATATGCCTGATGATGAGAAGTTGAGGACGTTGTGGAAGCTTGATACTGAATTGCATATTCTTGGTGAGAAGGGTCGTGTTATCCCTGATGGTCACCTTGTTTGGGCTGGGTTTAGCGATGGCAAGGTGAAAATGTTTGAGGGAGGTGGGTTGCCTGGGACTATTGTGGATAAACCTGTTGCTCCTAAAGTTGATGAAGTTATTGCTAGTGGTGTGATTAATCCTGAGACACAGGATATTGTGTTTGTGACAAGAGGTAAGAATAAGCAGAATACGGCTAAGATTCTTCGTCTTGACCCCTCGGGTGTTTCTGTGCAGGGCATTGCTGGTAATGGTGTTGCTGGCATTAAGATTCTTGAAGGTGATGAGATTGTGTCTGTTATGTCGGTGAATAAAGCGGATCAGTTGCTCATCATGTCTGAAACAAGCCATAAGGTAGTACCTGTGTCTGAGATTCCGTACAAGGGACGTGGGGCTCAAGGTGTGGGTGTGTTTAAACTTGCTGGTAAAGATAGGGGTGTGATAGCGGTGGAGCATGGCCCTGGGTTTATTGTCAATGGAAAGGAACCTAAGGTGGGGACATATCAGTCAACCCCAGTTCGTAAAGTTGCTGAGTCGTTTGAGAAATTGAAGTCTTCTGAGGTGTGACCCGCGTAGCTATTTGTGGAAAGTATTGTGTTGAAGTGGTTAGCACATAGGTGATAGGCTTAATAGCAACAGAATGAAGGAGAGATTAATGTCAACAATCTATGTTGTTTCTTTTGCCCCTGCTAATGATTTTAGTGGTGTGGGTGGTTTCGAGTGGTCTCGCGTCAGGGAGGAAGCTGATAAGGTTTTCGAGGAGATGCTTGCGGAATCTAAGGAAGATCGTGGTCATATTGTACGTATTCTTGAGGTGGAAACCGATATCGAAGACGATGACGAAGTAAGTACTTGGCTCGATGCTGAGTATCTAGACTCGATTGAGTTTGAGCTTGATCCAGTTAGGCAGTATATTCCCGAAGGCACTGATGAGGACAGGTTGCCCTTGAACAGAGAGAATATTCTTTAGCTTATTTCAGACTGAAACGTAGCTTTTAGACGGAGGTGTGCATCAATCGTGTTAGCCTTAGCCCACATACTTTGAGGGCTAAGGATTTTCTTTATGAATAAACATATGCGTCGCTTGTTGGTGGTTATTTCCATCATTACTGTTATTGTAGGTATGTTCTTTGGGTATCGAATATTTTTATGTGACGATGGTGGCACGAAAAAGCAAGCTGAGCAGTTTCAGCCAATGGAAAATTGGGAACTTGTGTATTCCGAGACAGTTCGAAAAACACCGTTCAAGAAGGATATTGTTCCTGAAACCTCCCTAGCGTATACAGATAACAATACGAACGCGACGAGAGATAATTTCGCGGAGTTTGTGGATAATCTAGCAGGATTTGAATTATCAAAAGCAGAATCTGACCCGGCATTATCCCAATTCTACTATTGTGCAACAGAAAACTTACAACCGAACGACTTAGAGTGTTCAGCGGAATTTAAAAAGGAAACAGATGAAGGTAACTTCCATTATCGTTTGAACGTTTATTTCCCTGATGATAAAGGTTCTGAGGTGTGGGTTACCATATCCCCGACGAGCCATGTTGGTAAAATTCAAGGCCCTAGACTATAATACAGTTAAATAGTTACATTTCAGATAGGAGTACTAAACATGGCACAGTCAGTTGTAGCATTCGGAGATTGGCACGGCAGTGAGTATTGGGCAGTAAAGAAACTATATGATTCCTTTGCTCGATATCCTGACTCGAAACTTGTTCAAGTCGGTGATTTCGGATTCTGGGATACTGATATCTTCACATCTCAGTACATGTCTGATGCAGAAGCGGCTGGGGGCAAGCTTTCTCCTTCAAAGCCAGAACATTTCCAAGGATATGTTTGGGAAGTGGAAAAAACTCTAGCAAAAAATAACCAAGTCCTCTATGTGGTGCTGGGGAACCACGAAAATTACTGGGAAATTGACCAGACCTTCGGGTATCAAGGTTTTATGAGTGATGAGCTTCGTCAGTATGAGTCACCACTGTTTTTTGCGGGGTCACATGGGCCTTATTGTACTGGTCAAGAGCCTTCTGAGGGTCTTGTCACAGATGAAGATGGGTTCATTATGTCGGAGTTTTTCCCACATATTCGAATTGCTCCACGTGCCCACACATGGCAGTGGGATGGGGTAGCGTATGCTTCTCTTGGTGGGGCAACGAGTATTGATGTGATGTATCGTCGTCGCGGGCAGTCTTGGTGGGAGCAGGAGATTCCTACGTTGGGTGAGGTTTCTTATTTGATGGATATCGTCGATGGCGATGTTGATGTTCTTTTCACTCATGACGGACCTGTTGAGGCTACGTCTTCTTTGTACGGTCATGGACACAAGTTACCTGCTGATATCCAAGCATATGCTGAACAGTCAGGGATGATGGTTCAGTTGGCTGTGAATAATCTTAATCCTAAATTGAATGTGTGTGGCCATCACCATGTCCGTAAGTCTTTTGTGCTTGAAAATGGCACACATGTTGAGATTTTGGATAAGGAAGATACTAAGGTGTCTGAGAACATTTTGAATGTAACTGATGCTCTTAACGCTCTTTAATCGAAAGGAAATGGCTATGGCGAAAATTGTTTCTATTGAGAAGTCTGCTTATTTGGGTGCAGATTATAATCCTGTAACGGCTTATGTTGTTCATGGTGATGATGACATTGAGCTGAGGATGGATTTGTTTGAGAAACTGCAATCTCATTTTGGTGAGGATGGTTATTTCTTTGTGGATGATACAGGTGGCCGTGGGTATACGGTTGATGATTTGGGCAGTGTGATTGAGTGGGATATTTCTCTTGATGATGTGTATACGAAGCCGTGTTTTCATGTTCTTGGCGAGTTAAATAGTGATCAGGTTCCTCATGTTGAGGGAGAGTGTAGCTTTTCTTTCGATATTTATGAGTTTGAAAATGCGGATACTGGTGTGCGGATTGTTGATAGGTTTGTGAGGGATAATTTTTCGGGAATCCATTCTGTTCTAATGACTCCTGATGAGGTGAGTTTTTCTCAACCTGTCGAGGAGTCTTCGTTGCGTGTAGGTCGTGTGGGTCGTGCTCGGTTTAGGGATTTGCGGTGGAGGTTTGAGGTCGAGATCCTAATGTGATTTATTTCATATAACCACAAAACATTATTGACAAATAGAGTAATGCTTGTATAATAGAATGCATGACCGAAAACACCACCTACACCGTAGAAACCGCCATCCCCCTCACCTACGCCCACGCCACACTCAAAACCTTCATCTACGACCTTGACGAAGTGGCTAACGTTGACTACACCCCAACCCATGCCCTCATCACCTACACCACTGAGGCAAAGAACGAAACGAAGGCAAAAAACTACATCACCCACAAACTCGATGTCCACAACATTACAGTAGACTACACCGACGTATACACGGTAGACACACCCATCGTGTGGACTGTTACCCTCGATACAACCCCCGTATCTCACACAAAACTCACGTGTAACGCCATGCCAACCCGATTTACCATTCCCACCTTCACAAAAAGCCCCACAAAGCTCGTCATGTACATCGAAGCCACATCTCAGAAACAAGCACACTCCCGAATCTGCAACCTCATGGAACTGCTTGATACAGACGATGTAACAGTTTCCAAAGTTGTACAATTTAATTAATCCACACCTACCACTTCCCGTCACCGCCTCAACAAGTATAATGAGACACATGCACTCATTTTTCATTGAAGACGGTGACGGAATCATCACCTATACCGAAACACTTCCAGAAAACCTCAAAATAGGCGACCTTATTGATGTCTCAAACCTCCCAGGTGGCTACGACATCATCGATAAAAATCACACCGACTCCAAAACACCTTTCGGCATCATCAATATCGTTGACACCCCCACAAACCGTGTTATCGAAGTCAAATCCGAGTACAGTCTTTCACATACATTCGTTATACCTCTCGATAGCACAGCCTACGTTATCGACTATGACGAAAACGGCTAAACTTCCTCACCTTTAATAATAAAGAACCATTCGGACAAATCATCCTCATCAGAAAAAACAGCAGTAGCCCCGAGGAACACAGAAGGATAATCTTGCAGAACCTCCTGTGCCCAATACTTGAGAAAATCTTCATCTGCCACAGCTGATTGGTGCTGGATGCGATAACGAAATCCATTCTCTACGAACTCATCCTCGCTAAGATGGTTCCCTCCGTAATACCATCCATCTTCTGTTTCATAAATGGTGTCATACAGTTCGCCGTAGTGATTATTTGGATGAGGCTCAAAAGTTCCATCGCTGTGTACCATGACCCCTCCGCCTTCTAGAGTCTCTGTTTCCTTGTCAAAAAGTTCTTTAATCGCAGACCAGTTAAATTCAGACATTTGCTTTCCTCTCAATAAACTTCGTCTTCAGCATAACATTTCTTAATGGGTACGAATAGCAAAACCTCCCCTGAAAGTGTAGAGGAGGAGATGAAAGGATTTTTAACTTTGAAGTCGTAAGACCCCCCCCACCTCAACGCGAGCGTTAGCGAGCGTAGGTGGAGAGTAGCTCACCACTAGTCCTTAAAGTATCGTAGCAAACGAAGAATCTCAGTGTAGAGCCATACAAGTGTAACAGCCAAACCAAGAGCCACACCCCACGCCATTTCTTTAGGGGCACCAGCAGTAACAAGCTTATCGGCAGTATCAAAATCAGTCATAAAGCTCAACGCGGCAAGAACAATGCAGAACAAGCTGAACACAATAGCAATAGGACCTCCACCACGAAGAACACTCACACCTGTAAACAAGAAGACTAGAAGGTCAACAACAACTGCGAACAAAGTTCCAAACAGAAGCATCAACATAATGCGGTTAAACTTAGGTGTTACTTGGAACTTACCTGACTTATACAGCCACAACATTCCAACAAACACACCAATAGTAGCGATAATAGCTTGACCAATTAAAGCACCGGCATCAGCTTCTCCTACCACGTAGCCTGAAAGTAGCAGGGATAGTCCACCTACAAATAATCCTTCTAGGGCCGCGTATACAAGGGTGATAGTTTTTGAGCTATATCCATTTTTGCTGAAAGCAGATACAAGCACAGCAATAAAACCACCAATTGCACCAACGATAGTAAGAATCATTGCGAGTGATTGTTGCCCTGCAACAGCAAGACCAAAGTTTAAAGCTGCGAATGCGATAATAACAGCAACAGTAATACCTGTTTTCTGAACAATATCGTCAACCGTTAGAGGTCTGTCAAAAGTTAATGGATCTCCTCCGGGGAGGTTTGCCATGACTGGGTTAGTTGATTTCATGGATTTTCCTTTTCATGTAGCAATATGGGTATCATGTTAACATATTCAACCTGCATTAATCATGATTTGTTTCCACATTAGGCGAATGTGACAAAACTGTTAACACATATTAAGCAAAGGTGTTTTTACCGTTGTTTCCTGCGACTGGGTTGTGATGAGAGCCAACAAATTTGGCAACAGTGTTACTATACTCTGAAAAAAGGAATTCGCCACTAGGTCGGATAACAAAGCCTTCCATGCCTTCGTGCATTTTGTCTTTTGATTTCCTTAGCACTGTTTCAAAATCACCTCTTTCAAGGACTGGGACAGTTACAAGACCTAAACTTGAAACTATGTCTTTAGTATCGTCCCAACTTAGCACCATTCCATCGTCAATAATACTGAACACAACGAACTCTGCTGGCAAATTCTCATAAGCAATGGATTTTCTCCATGTGAGAAGTTCTCCTGAGACAAGCATTGTTTCTGGTAATTGCCAAAATACTTGTTCCCAAATTTTTCTTACAGGCACTGTCCAATCTAAATTAGGGGTATTTCCTGACCTAGTATAGAAAGTATTGTGTGCAAGTGTGATGTTCGATCCATCCATTTTTTCTGTGGAGACTACTTCTCCGTCAAGGAAGAAGGAATCAAGCATGATATCATCATCGGTGCCCTTTGATCCTGGAAGGTGCGGTGTGCGTGGAAATTTCAAAGTTGTCACCTATTAATCCTAATTCTCAAAGAGGATTTTAGGAAGTTCGTATTCGTCCGACAGATTATTGTTTCTATTCAAGACGAAATCGTGAATCTCTTCTTTCCCTGCACCGTTTTCTTTCAGCACATCGGAGAAAAGCATGTACGCATAATGCTTCCCAGATTCTAGTAGCATTTCACTGCGGGCATGTTGATTAAGGGCACTTTCCATGACATCATTGAAACCTCGCCCAATTTCCTTTCTGTATGCCCAAAGCTCGTCGTGCACCTTCTGCTCGTCCTGGTCTGTCACCTCGCCTACTTCACGAGCTGCGATATGTGCGAATGAGTATGCGGTGTAGTAGCTATATGCATCATTGTCGTAGTCAAATGCCACGTCAGCAACCCTGTCCCAATCACTGCTTGTCAAGGACAATTTATCGAGGTATGCATAGGTGATTGCTTGAATCTCAGAGAGGTGGATGAGTTGTGCAATCGTAGCGTAGTCTTTATTTTCAACAGCATCCAGATAAGAGATGAGGCGGTCGCTTTGTTCTGACATGAAGGTTCCTTTCCGGTGACGTATTCCTTTGACATCATAGTATCTTAGAAAAGATAGGAGCACAACCTAATGGGACAAGAAACACCTTAGGCAAAAATCAACTATACTCACAACAAACCCAGCAAGGAAAACACATGAACACAACAATCCCCGAAGCATCAAAACTTACACACATCCCAGAAACCACAATCCGAACATGGATAAAAAAAGACTTCCTCCGCACAACTAAACAAGGAAACAACGCTCGACTTGTAGACCCAAAACACGTCCTATATGTGCAAGAAAAACTTCAAGGAAAGCACCAAACACCCTTTGAAGTTCTGCAATCCCAACCCACAGGCTACACCTCAATTGGGCTTTTCGCAGGTGCTGGAGGAACAGCACTCGGATTTGAAAATGCAGGCATAGAACATCTCGCAGTCAACGAAATCGATAAACACGCCGCAGAAACATTAAGAATAAACCGCCCCGAGTGGAATGTCATCGAAGCTGATATACACGACCTCCATTTTAACGAATATGCAGAAAAAGTCGATATTGTCGAAGGGGGATTTCCCTGTCAGGCATTCTCACACGCAGGGAAAAGATTAGGTTTCAAAGATGTTAGGGGAACGTTGTTCAATGAATTTGCACGCGTGGTAGAAGAAACAAACCCGAAGATTGTCATGGGTGAAAATGTTAAAGGCCTTGTCACGCACGATAAAGGTCAAACACTTCCGATTATGGTAGGGATGCTTGAAGATTTAGGGTATGAAGTAGCGTGGAAGGTGTTGAAGTCACACTTCCTTGATGTCGGCCAAAAACGTGAAAGGCTCATTATTATTGGTAAACGTCATGATGTTGATTCACCCATCCTTTTCCCAAAGGAAAAACCCTTCTACACCTCAGTAGGTGACGTGTTAGAAGGTGTTCCTGATTCTCCTGGTCTTCGTTACGAGGATTGGAAGCGTGAAGTGTTTGACCTTGTTCCCCAAGGAGGGAACTGGAAAGATTTGCCTGAGGATGTGCAGAAAACATATATGGGTCCATCGCTATTGACTGAGGGAGGCAAAACTGGAATGGCTCGCCGCCTCGCCTGGAATGAACCTTCGCTAACTTTGACATGTAGCCCTACAAGGAAACAAACCGATAGGTGTCATCCTTTTGAAACTCGACCTTTAACAGTGCGTGAGTCGGCTAGGATTCAAAGTTTTCCTGATGATTGGGTTTTTGCGGGCAGCCCATCGACCCAATATAAACAGATTGGCAATGCTGTTCCTGTGAATCTTGCTTATCATGTGGGTCGTGGTTTGGTACACATGTTGGATGGTGTGGTTCCTGATGAGGGGTTTGTTGTAGAGGATTAGATTCGTCTTTTGCAATAACTATTCCTATAGTAGTGTTGTAGCAAGTTTAACTACAACACAGTATTTTCGATATAGTCAAGAAACTCTTTCGCGTCGTTCACTGTAAGCGAAAACGACCATTGTGAGTACATGATCTCGCCATCGAACGCGATGAACAACTTACCATTATCCTCTCGCTGCTCAAAGGTTACTTCTTCTTCTCCACCGCTGACCATGACAGCATCATACGATACAGTTTGGTCAATCACATTAGAAAGCGATGTATAAAAGTTCTTCCATTCTTCAATCGTTGCGCAAGGGGCAAAAATAAGAGTGCTTTCCTCATCCCAAAAGTTTTCAAGCGCATCAAACGTCAAACGAATAAGCTCTACAGAATTAATCTTCACGATGCGATTCTCCTTGTTACGATGTTCTTTTGACTATCTTTAACTATACAGGAAGTTTTCGCATAGTGTGAACTACCCACTACCTACGTTCGCTATCGCTCGCTTTGAGGTGGGGGTCTTACCACTTCAAAGATAAAAAATCACGGCAAATGCAACATTCGGTGCGAATGGTACGAAGAGTTAGATACTTAAACACCGTGTGCAGGAGTTTTAGACCCATTCCTTCGTTCTAGGTGCTATCCATTGATTGGGTGCTGTGCAGCGTAGTGGCTAAAGAAAATCCCGGAGCTTACTCCCAGATTGAGGCTTCGTGGGATACCACCGGGCATTGGGATGCACACGATTGCATCAACACAGTCTAGAACCTCAGCGGGCAAAGATACTCCTTCTTCACCGAAAATAACAGCTGTCTTCTCGTCCCACGTGTAATCGTAAAGGGAGTGCATTTCATAGTTTTCGTCATACTCAGCTGCGATAATGGTGTAGCCCTTATTGCGGTAGTGATTGATTGCATCAATTTGATCGTGAATATAATTAATATCCATGTACTTGTGTGCCCCTACAGTGCCTCGCTTGTCGTACTTTCTACTACCTGTAAACACTACTTCTTCCACGCCAAGGCAGCACGCAGAACGAACCACTGAACCGAAGTTAAAGTCACGAATAGTGTTCGACAAGATAGCTACAAGGTGGTTCTTTTTACGAATCGAGTGGATTTCTTCTGTGGGAAGTCCCTTGTATTCGTCTCGAATGTTGCGGTCATCGAACACGTCTCGTTGTCGGATTTCGCGTGCTGCTTCTGCGTCGAAGGTGTCGTTTGGGTGTGGTGTTGCACTAGTCATAATGAGAATACTACTTCTTAAATAAATAAATGTCAAATAAAGGGAATATAAAACAAAACCCCGGCCACAAAGACCGAGGTTTGCAAAAGAACCAGAAAACTAATTCTTCACATCATACACAGGAGAAGCACCAGAACCAGGGAAACAACCCAACGGAGACTGACCAGACTCAGCAACAATATCAAGGCACTTATTCGTCAAAATCTCATTATTCAACGACTCCTGGATACGACGGTTAGCATCCGCCTCCTTCTCCGCAGTATTCTGCTTCTGCTCCGCGATACGAGTACGAGCAAACTCAGTCTGCAACTCATCAATACGAGCCTGCGTCGCCTCATCATAATTAATAATCGGAATAGTCACAGACCGAACATCAATCTGATCACCAATCTTATCCGACATAATCTTCATCACATCAGAAGCCAACTCATCACGGGTCGTATCCTCACTATCAGGATCGATATTCAACGGATCATATGAACCCATCACAGTATTCAACGCGTCACGGAAATTACGATCAACAAGATTCGAACGAATAGCTTCCATCTCACGATAATCATTGTACGTTTCCATCATCCCATCCGGCTTCAACTGCCACTGGATAGACGCGTCAGCACGAGCCTGAGAACCATTAGCAAGACGAACGGTAATAGCACCACGGCTACCCGTATCCCCATTAGGCTCGCCGGTATAAATATCATTCTGCATAGCAAGGTCGAACTTCTCCACATTCGTCCAGGGAGTGGTAAGGTGTGGCCCATTTTCAAGAATACGCTTAGGCTGACCAAACTCCACTGCTACACCTACGGTTCGAGCAGGAACGATGGAAAATACAGGAATGAAGATGGCAACAATACCGATAATGCCCGCGATAGCTGCAGTACCCAATGCTTCAGGGGCACGGCTCGATACAATCGCTACGATGGCAACAAGCAGGGCGATAATGCCCACAATAAAGATGATAGTTCCAAACATGTGCAGTGGATTCCTTTCAATGTGTCTTAACTGCGTGTCCTCATTATAAACACAAAACAAATAATTCGTCAAGTTGGTAAATGGAATATACCCCAAAACAACTTAACGAATCAAAAACGAACACACCTAAATCTGTGATTTAAACTTAGACGCGAGGTTATCAAAATCAATATCCATAAGCTCTTCTTCCGTAATCACCACAGAATTCATGCCACCCCACACATCAAAAACCTCCAAAACAGAATCCTCCATATCAAAAAGATACACCCATTGAGCGTCAGCATCACGCACTAGGTCATCAATACTCGCCGTATAAGGATAAGTCTCATCATCGGTATAAAACCTTCCATAGCCTTCTAGAACCTGTGCATCCGCATCCCCAACCGCCTGGGAATCAACAAAAGACCACCCATTGGCATACTGCACAAGCACACTAGCGGCACGGGAGAACCCATCCCTTTCCACAAGAGCGGAAATCTCATTCAAAAGGTGGCTCGGGTAACCATCGCCATGATTATAAGTCCCTGTCACTGTTCCATCTTCATTCTTATAGCCAATAACTGCACGTGTTGCCATGGTAAACTTACCCTAACTTTCTTTCGAGTCTAACTTAATACTTCAAAAAGGACTTACGAATCTCATCATACGTCTGATCCTCAAAATCCTCAAGATTAACAGTATCCCTAAACACCCATCCCATGTCCCTCTCCCAAATCTCAACAGTGAACTCCTCAACATCAAAAACATACGCCCAGTCTGCAGCTGTCATCCCGAAAAGCTCACTCGTACCTTCAGAATTCGTTGGTTTTGTTACAGGATAAATCATGTCATCATAAAAATCCCCATACCCCGCGTGCTCAGACCTAGGGTCACTAGAAAAGATACTACTCCATCCAGAGTGTGCCAAGATAATAGTGTCTAGAGCTTCTTCAATTCCATCCCTATTGATAATAGCGATAATCTCTGAAAGTGCATATGCAGGATCCCCGTCATAACCGACATATGTCCCTGTCATTGTTTCGTCATCATTTGCTCTTGCTACTAGTGCTCGTGTACCCATGAAAATTCTCCTTTTGATAATTGATTCTCGTCTTATTGTACTAAAGCCGAAAAGATGCTGCAAAACTTTCAAGGTTTTTCTTCTCGTACTCAAAAGTATGTTATAGTATTCTTCTAGCGATTTTATTTAATAGTTACGACGCGGCGTGGAGAAGCTCGGTATCTCGTGTGGCTCATAACCACAAGGTCGCAGGTTCGAATCCTGCCGCCGCCACTATTAAACCCAAAGCTGAAACACGCTTTGGGCTCTATTTCTTGAGCCTCAAACTATTTGAACGCAGTACACACCGGAACACAGACTCACAGCTTTCCACACATTTGGTCATATAGAACTGCACACATATACTTATCATCCAACCACAAAAACGTAAGGCGTACCCATGAACACAACCTCCATTGCAAGACAAGCATTCGACGAAATAATCCGTGCAGACCATGAAATTCGAAACGTTACAAACCCAAACATCTGGGAAGGTGTCGAATATGCAAAAAATGGGCACGTGACAAACTGCATCATTGAAAACACAAGCATCAACGCTACTGTTTCGGGAGGCGGTAAAGGAACCACGAAATATACAGTCACACTCGACAACACGAACGACCTCTCCGCCTCCTGCACCTGTGCTTTCCACAAAAACCGCAATAAGACATGTAAACATATCTCCGCCGTAGCTGCCGTGGCATATGCGTCGCTCGCTGAAAACCCCTGCCTCTGCAAAGAATGCCTCATATTGCACAATGCCGAATCAAGCGGACACCCCACTAAAAGGTACTTAAGAATCGATGAGAAAAACGAATGGGAAAGGGAAATGTTCACCACGTTCGTAGAAACAACAGAGACAAACAAAGAAATGCATCAACAAATTGCAGACGTTATTGGAGATAACCGTGAGGAAAATGAACCTAGAATTGACACACTTGTAGCATGCCTTCCCACCGGCGTCACAATGAGTGTGGCAGTTGTCACAGAGGAAAACCTTGCAGACAGGATCACGTTAAAAAACGCCAAATCAGCGAACTCGTATGCAAAACGTTGGTGCATCGGGAACTTTTCCGAAGAATTCACGTATGCCTTTTCGCAAATGAACCACAACGATGATTCAGCTATGCAGGAGTTCGTGATGGAAAACGTGTACAAACGGCATGGGATTGATGTGATTTCAGACTAGAACAGTGAGGTGCTACACGAGAAGGAGAACCTTGAGTATTCCTTTGTCATAATGATTGGGAGGAAGAAACTATTGTGATGTATGAGGAGTTTTTCTAACTCACAATTAGATTTCGAACGTGCCATGTCATTATCAAACAATTTCAGGTTCTATATCCAGAGGTGATAACCTCTCCCTCTTAAGAACCTAGACTACCTCATGAGAATGCTGAATATATTGTTTTCGATTCTGTCTCCGCATCGCAATCCGATCCCAAACCCACTGCCAGCACACAACAACAAACACCACAACCACATACACCACGGCTGTCCACATGAACCAATGGCCATGTACAGGATTATCATGCACAAGCACACTATATGTAGGTGAAATGAAAAACGACGAGGCTACAAACGGCACTGACAACACAAAACCTGCGGTGAGACTTGCCAAAGCGAACCCCTGCCCCAAGACCGCATCCACAACACCCTCATAATTAAATACACGACCTAATACATACAACATGTGCACCATAATCGACACAACAAACAACGCCAACCACACATAGTGATGTGTCCAAGAAAACGGGGAAATCACACAGGCAACAATCCCAACAACAGCAACAGACAATGCGGTCAAGTCTCTTTGCATACACCCCCATATCACGACACACATCACAGCTAACATCAGTCCAACAAGTATCGCCCACACAACCGTGGAATCCTGCCCGTAGACACGAACAAGCACCGACTTCAACGACTGAGCCGCAGGGTGCGTGTGGTCACCAATACGAGTTGAGTCCTTAAATGTTCCCGTCCAATAGCTCGCACCGTCAACAACAGTCACATTGCCGATAATAACAGTTACTACGAACGTGAGGAACGATCCAGCTGCCGCCCACCAACGTCTCTGGAACAGAAAAATCACACCGAAGAGGGCCGGGGTAAGTTTCAGTCCTGCGGCAAGACCGGTGCCGATACCGGGAAGTCGTTTTCCTTCGGGCAAAAGAAAGTCGAGGCACACAAGAAACATAAGGAAAATATTAATTTGCCCGAAATACATGTTCGAATGCACAGGCTCAAGGGTCATTGTTGCCAGTGTTAAAAGCCCTGCGACAGTGACGCTGCCGATACTGAGTTCAAAACGGTATGTGTGGAATACCATGAGGATAATTGCGAACATTGAAAAGGCTGTGAGTGCGTACCAGATTACGGAGATAGCGTCGTAATTGCCTTGTGCCAGCCATGAGAACACCCATCCTGAGAATGGCGGGTATGTAAACGGTAGTCCGTGTTCTACGTTGATGTCTCCGTCGTACAATGGAGTATGGTTGAGAACTCGTTTTCCGCCATCGAGGTAGATTTCGAGGTCGAGGGGTAGTAACATGCGAAATGCGTGCCAGTATTCTGATGAGAGCATCTTTTTGTATGAGAATATAATATACCCTGTTAGCACCATGATAAGTGTTGTTAGACCTGGGATTTTTCCACATTCGAAGATTGAGGGTTTTAGGTGGCGTGGTGTGGTTCTGGTATCTGGTTGCTGGGTTTCAAGTTCATTAGTCATCATGTGTTTCCTTTATCTGTGGCGAGAATTTCTTTCGGAGAATCGTGGTGATTTCCGGTACCTGCCCGGTGTGTCCTCGTTGTTTCATGATAATGATGTAGGCGAAGGACATGACGAGAAGCGCAAAACAGAAGATTTGTCCAGGTAGTTGTGCGTAGGCTCCAATGATGACTGAGAACACGGTGTAGCAGATGTTTCCTACCATTTGGATAACTTTGACTGCGATTTGGTGTGTGAATGTCATGGACAAAATGCTGGTGAGTGCCCCTGTAAGAATAAGAAGTTCCCAGCTTATAAGGTTTTGATTATTTACAGCAATGTATGTTCCTATGTAAATAGTAAGTACAGTTGCTAGAACCCACGGCTTGTTGAGTACTGGGTGTTTATCAGCTTGGGTCATGATAAGTGCGTATGCAAGAGATACTACGGTGACGGCAGCTGCTGCATGAGAGTCTGAAATGAGAAACTGGATAAGTGTGAACGTGTCTACGGCGATAACTAACGCTACGATACGAGGCCGTTGCACTGCGAATGAGAGGAGGATAAGTCCTATTGAGGTTCCTGCCCCTGCGAGGTGGAAGATGGTTTGCATGTAGTATCCTTAGTAGATGTGTGCCACACATGGTATTGTTTTAGTCTTACTTTGTCAATTTATTTGACCTCGTGCAGTTAACTACATACCATGATACAAAAAGGAGAGCATATGCATATTGAAGAACAACCAGTAACACGCACAAACCCAGATGCAATCGACGGAGAAAGCACAGCAGATTTTTGCCGACGCATGGGATGGGAAGTTGGGACTATTATTGCGGGAAACGAAGGATATGGCACAACCGCTATGGAAATCACCGCAATTGGAGAAGAAAAAGTACTCACCAAATTCGTATATAAAGATGGCTCGCAATCCTCAGAGCACACATGGACACACGTATGCAGGCATTGGAAACAAATTAACTAAACGACCTATATGTGAACCGCCAACCATATCTATCAACAAACTCATCTTGTGCCATGGATTGACTAATTTTTTCTAAAACCTCATCTTGACTACGAGGCGACCTCGATAAAACATCTGACAATGATTCTGGAGTTGTATCGCGAATTAAGGCAACAAGTTCCTCGGCGGTTTCTCCACTGAAATTGTTATCAGTTAACTCCACCCCTTCAGGCAAATTTGTCAACACATACATCCAATCCTCGACAGATGTGATCGCTTCCAAATCTGGTGGCAAGAAATCCTTAAATTCGTCAACGTAAAAGTAAACACTTGTATCCTTGCCCATGCGAGCAACAAAATCTGCACTAGGATACACGCCCTGAAACTTCCACGACTTCCCGCTTCGGCGGCATATATGTAACTGTTTGCCATCATTGTCTTCTTTTTTCTTAAGGTAGAAGCTTGTTCCCATGAAACTCTCTTTCGATAATATTGTCCTCATTGAGGGGAGCATGTGCCGGAATTATATCAATCATTTTCACGAATCGAAAAGCACACATTTTATTTGACAAAAACGCACTAGAACAATACACTCCACTACTGAACACAAAAAGGAGAAACACATGCTCGACTGGATCAACCCATCATTCATACAGGCCATCATCATCAATCTCATCCTCGCCGCATTCATCTTCGCAATCGGAGCACTACTTATCACCAACCTTGATAGAGCCAAGGGGACAGCTAAAATCTTCTTCGGAATTGGCTTCCTCGTCATCCTCGTGGTGTCAATATCCATCTTCCTCTACAACATCTATTGCATCTATCTCATCATCTCATCTGGCGTAGACACAGGAAAGGACTGGGCACTGCTAGTAGTATATGCAGTGTTCCTACTATCAAGCCTCGGCAGTGGAATCACTGTCAAGCGTTAGAATACGATTGGAAGGAAATAAATGAGCAACATCACAAAAATCCTTAACCGACACCAACTCGTTTGCGTATACCTTGCCTTTGCCGCAGGAGTATCAGGCTACGCTGCGGGAAGAATCGTAAACGAATCCGTCCTTGTTTCGATTCTCATTGTCCTCAATGCAATTGTTATCACTTATGCATGCAGCAACATTGAGTACAAAACTATCAGCAAAAACTACACATATATCACAGAAAAAGACCTATCCCCACTCCAATCTTATGTTTATCTCAAGGCGGAACGATATTGGTTATCCTTAGCGGGGATTGTTCTAGCCATAGGATTCATGTTGGCATACTTCATCGAGTCAACCGCGTTGTCAATTGCACTTACCGCTATTACATGGGTAACGTTATCCGCAATACTATGGAAACTATATGCTGACACTGTGTATGCTAGTTTTCAAGAAAGTTGAGAAAAATGAACACTAGAAACAATATCCCAAACATCATTGCCCCTAACCCGGCTAAGGACACCAACCTAGAAGAGTTTAACGACGAATACAAATACGCAAACTCCGACAAGGGCAACGAAATCGTTGTTGATGGGGTCGATATTGATAACGACGGAACCATCGATGAATACGATATTTTCGACGAACACTAGTTAGTCTCTAGTCTAGGTTCAGTTAATTCTTTGTAGGCGCGTCCAATCCCTCCCCGAAATTATTGAGAAACCTGCACATTAACCTAAACGATCCCATCAGACACCAAAACGACACACGACTAGAAAAACTCCTCTGCGACTTGCTGCAGAGGAGAAAGTGGTGGAGCTGCGGGGACTCGAACCCCGGTCCTGATAACCGTCTCAAAAGCTTCTACGTGCGTAGTTCATGTAGGGGCTTATTTTTCGGCTCTCTGGCTTTGCATGAACACTTCCAGAAAACGAACCTAGCTACTTAAAATATGTCCCTGTGTGTAGAAAGTAGCACTACACGAGGTGAAGTTTCCTTTTTCGATGCCAGTATAGATCGGAAACATAGCCTATAGTGACAAACTTTGGGTCTTGTGCTACTTAGGCAGCTGCAAGAGCAAAGTCGTTCTGCGTCTTGTTTGCAGTTATTAGTTTACAGCGACGCTTACGGTGGTCTCCTGCCTGCACCGGCACGCTTCCTTTCAATCAGTGCTATCAGTCGAAACCAATAGTCAACCCCATTGCTTTAAGAAGCTAACACTTAATATATACTAGCTTGATTTGTGTGTCAAATTTCATCTAATAATCTTCGTCTTCATCGTAAGAATTTGGGTCAATTTCGACAATGATATCCTCACTACCACACTTTGGGCACTCAGAGTATCCTTCATCTTCGCCCCAGAAACCGCAATGAGGGCATTCGGCATCCCATCCTAGTGACATAGCGAACTTCCTTTCAGTTAGTTGTATTAATTTTTAGTGCGGTCGCACCAAATTCGAATTGTTTCATTATCAATGATTTTAGCATTGTGAGGCAGTTCATTAATGGTTTGGTTTAAATGTTTTCTCGTGATGAATTCCCAGTACCGATACCATTCTTCTTCGGGGATATCAGAATCTTCTTCTACGTACTCGACAATAGAAAATAAGTCCATGAATTCATCCGTTGTTCCCTCGCATAAAACAAATTGATCATCGTATGATTCAAAGAAACCCGCAATAATTTTCAAATCGGGGAACTTGTTTTTAAGGAACTCATAGTAGAAAATAGGTGCTTGCCACGCGGTTCTGTAGGTAAGAGTGAGTGCATTGCTGTCCTTGTGCTTGACTTCAACATCATATCCCGTCCATTTTGTTCCCCGCATATCCGAGCACCATTGCGACCAATCATCGTATCCGCCTGATTCTTCAACAATTTGGTCATAGAGGTCATGAGAAGCATGCTGACGACCATACATGTAGGTAGGTTTCCCATTCATTTCTGCTTCCTGAATGTTTAGAAGTCTTTCTTCCTCTTTCTTTTGGAATGTTTCATCATCCACAACAATAAGAGGCCAGTTACATTCTGATAGTAACTTTGGCATAGGTTGTAGTACATCATAGTCAAAGATAAGATTTTCTTCGCGGGGGTGAGGTTTGATGCTGGAATAGATGGAATCGATAGTTTCTTCGTTTCCGATGAAATGTACAGCATTTTTTGACCAGTTAGTCATAGATGTTTCCTTCCGACATTAATATTGTCATATTATTCGTAGATTCAGGAAATGTCAACAACAGAATTGGTTTGTCTTAATTCTCACAATGGGAACACAAAGCGCTAACATACAAGCAAAACACAAGGAAAGACCCACCACATGCAACTCAACCCATACGGCATAATTTCACTCTTCATTTATACACTGCTACCTATCACCATCACCTACCTACTCGCACAAATATTCACACATGGAAAACCAGTACAACGAAAAGGATGGAAAAACTGGTTCCTTTTACTTACAAGCCTTGGTGCAGGCATAATCCTCTCTACAATATCGCTCATACTAGGCAAAGCCTTCAACAATACAAACACAGTACTTACCTCGTCATTTATGGAATACTTCCTCATTCTCTCTGCCCTTGTAGTCACAGCCGTAACGCTATCACTAAAGGGAAGTCGATATATCCCCAGTATATTCATCCCACCAACAGCGATACTTCTCACAAGCCTTATACCGTCATCAGTAGAAATCCTAAAATCTGAACAAACGTATGATGGCACATTACCAATGTACATACCCCTTGTTATCTTCATTATTCTGCCAGCAACCCTTCTCGCATGTGCAATCGCTAACCTTGTATATGCTAAATTTGCTCCAAAGAAAACAAATACGACAAAAGAAAACTAACCCATGGAAAACAACTACGCCTTTCTGAAAACCTGCGAGCAATACGGAATTTCCCACAAACTTTCTCAAATCATAACCGACAGGGAAACATTCGCAACTTACACATTCACAACGCCAAACGGAACATGGGAACACACAGAACCAGCAACAGATTCATCAAGCAGAGGCTGGTCCACAAACGCCTACAAGCTACGCCAAGCATCAATATTCATCAACCAGCTCATCTTGGAACTAGAAGACAGAAACGCGGGAGACTTGCATCTTATTTTCGAATCAGACCAGCAGTTTGTCGAGGTTGCAAACAATGCTCTCGCCCATGCACGGCAGTAAACGTGATACCATGGTATTCATGAAACGATTATTCCCATTTCTCCTACCTGCCGTGTTGCTTTTAACCGCATGCACCTCGAATGCTGATACACAATCTGATACAACATCCACTGTCACAGAAACAGAAAAATCTACCCAACAACAAACCATCACAAAAGTAACCACAGCCCAGCCTCTACAAGACGCGGATACAGAAACAAAACACGAAGAAGACATTTCAAATGATGCTGCTTATACCCTTGAGCCTCAAGAAAACACGAACTCAATGCTCGCAGACTTAACTCTTGTAGATGTGCGTGCAGGAACCCATAAAAATGTGGATAGAGTAGTGTTCGAGTTCGAAGGGCAAGGAAAACCCGGTTGGCATACCCGCTATGTTGGGCAAGCATTCCACATGGCATCAGGACATCCTGTAGATGTGGCAAGTGATAATAATCTTGAAATAATGATACACGGAACACCAATGGGAAACCCGTGGCCGGATTCGTTAATGAAAACTGGTCTTATGGGCAAAGCCGCAGGACATATCCAAAACATTACTAACGGAGGTGCATTCGAAGGGGAATCTCAATTTTTTATTAGCCTAGATGAAAAACGCCCCTACACTGTCTACACTATGAAAAACCCGACTCGCCTTGTAGTCGATTTCAAGAACTAGAAGAGCGAATGGCACATTAATATATGAGTTGGCTGATTGGTCAAAACGATCCTGATATTGTGTGGGCAGGTCCTGAATGGATAAACATGCAAGAGGCATCTGAAATCTTAGGGACAGACACGCAGGGAGTGCAATATTTAATACGTAAACGTGTCTTATCAGCAGCGAGAATAAACAATGAAATAAATGTCTATGCTAAAAGCATCTACATTGCCTTATCCGAAATGCCCAGTATTCATAGTTTAGAACCTCATATCGAAATTAGGGCCTTCCCACGATAAGCAGACACTGATAGTATTGCACTTTGAAAACCTACCTCTTTAGATTTTAGAAAAGGCAAACCAATGGCACTTACTATCAGCGACCTATTCTTAAAACTGGAATCAGAAAAAGAAAATGGACTGCTTCCATCTGACCCTGTTTATGTCTACGATTTTAATTCACGTTGCGACAGTAACTACAAGAATGGAGAAATTGCAGGTATATATGGGCATAAAATTCCGAGCATCAAAGACATTGATCATTACTTCGTCGACCCTCTAAATATCATTTTTATCACAACCTTTGGCCCGTCTCGTTTCACGGTTATAGACCTAGAACTCGTTGTTTGTTCGTTGCTCGATGAAGGGAAGGGGTCTTCTCCTATTGTGGCGTACAGGGAGGAAGCTGACCAAATGGTAGTTGTTGATGGAGCTGAGATGTCTTTTCTAGAAATAACAAACGACAGATATTTCGCCTTGATGGTAGATATCGAAATGAGCCTAGTAAGCTAATTTAACTATTTGACATAAGTACCTAATTTCTGATATACATGGTAAAAGATGCATCAATCAAGGAGACTCCAAATTCATGTCCACTAAAGTGACGTTTACGCCTAAGAAACTTTTCGGAACCACTAGCCTCATTACCCCAATTAGGATTATTGACGAACCACGTTCAGAAGATAACCTAGGCGATTCTGAACACCTTGAGGAAAACCCGCAGACAATCGATATCGGCTCTATCACAGTGAAAGACGAACCGGTCGAGCTTCAACAAACCCAAGAAGAAGGAAACGTCGAAGTTTCTCCTGTCGAAAAGAACGATGACACACAATCAGAAGAAGAAAACGACGAAATTATCGTAGAAAGTGAAAACGAGGATATTGGTGAAGAAACTGCTGAGACAGTAGAAAACCCTGATGCTTCTCCAAATAATGGTGCTGATAGCGTCGCATCGAAAAATAACAGTGGTAACTCTTCCGACGAGAATAAGCCGGAAGCTTCTGAGGGTCAAGAAAATACTTCCAACTCAGAGCTTACACAGGACACCACTATAGCAGAAAAAGAGGATGACCCCGTCACAAACATAGAAACAGCATCTGACGAAAATTCCCACCAAGTAGAAGAGTCTCCAAAGGATACAGTTTCCAATCTGGAAACAGAAAAACCCGCGTCTAATGAATCTTCCCAAGAACCACTAGGAACGGACAAAAATGAAAAAGACTCAACTCTAGAGCCTCAAAACGAACCTGAAGCAACTTCAAAGGATTCTTTTCAAGAACAAGAAACCAATTCGACACCTCTTAGCAACAGTCAAGAATCCGAATCTTATTCTTTCGAACGAGATTCAGGCTTCTATAATGAGCCTTACAAGGATTCAAAACAATCTCAAGACACAGATAAGGAACCGAAGAAAAGAAACCGCATCGTAACAGCATTCGGCACCCTTGGAAGATTCTTACTCGTCCTTTTTATCGCAACATTAATCGCAACACCACTTCCGTGGCTACTTACCCGAATTGTTACAGGCATGTTTATCCACGAATTCGCCCTCATCCCCACCATTTTTGCTATCAGCATTGGTATGCCCTTAGCTCTTCTTCTATTCACTGTTTCACTAATCCGAAACAAACCTCTTGTAAGCTTTAAAGATGAAGAATAACAAACGGATCACATTATTTGATAGACTTTCTATAACACAGTTATGAAAGGCTTATTAAATGAAACTTATCACTATCTACCGCGACCCCGAAGACACGTACGGCGAAATTGACCTCGACATTATTAAGGTTGATGACTTCAACTACGATACAGTTTCCAATATGATTAAAAATCGCTATGACGTTGATAATGACACTTTCCATTACTATGAACCAGGAATATCATTTGACGGAAATGGCGTATTCACCACAGTAGATGATGAAGAAATTGAACTTCGTTGGATTTTCGAAACACGAGAAATTAACTAAACTCGTTCAGATGAAAAACAGTTACGAGCTACCGTTAGAGTACGATAATGTGAACCCATACACACCACACGGGAAAACAAACAGAGTACTAATACTGGGAAGCAGTTCAGAAATGTCCCGCACACTTGCACCGGTGTTATCAAAAACCCACACTCTCATAGGGGTAGACACCCGCCCTGTACATGTAAGTGGGGTATTCAAAAATTGTGAATCTCGATATTAACGACAAAGAAAACCTTACAGACTTAATGGAAACAAGCAGATATTGTCACTAATCTCGTCACAGGTTTGACATCCTCCCCTCCCTCAAAGGAGGGGATTCCAGCTACTGACTGAATCTTTCACAGTTTCAGTAACAAGATGGTCGGTAACATCGATATCGTTATCACAACGAGAGAACAACCCAGTACGCTTCCTCCGATAAAAATCTTCG